>Ga0233446_1001847_pt1 | contig 14594 bp, 24 predicted proteins | sample SI_124_October20_4_FD_182780 | JGI IMG/M metagenome (GOLD analysis project Ga0233446, IMG submission 182780) | Seawater microbial communities from Saanich Inlet, British Columbia, Canada - SI_124_October2016_120_MG | ecosystem: Environmental > Aquatic > Marine > Inlet | place: Canada: British...
GACATGGCTTTTTGCTTTGCTGATAATCCCTTTTTTATCTTGCTGGACTTATTTTTAACCTTTTTCTTTAATAGCGGGGATGCGGTGTGCTGTTGATAAGCATCACTATCAAATTCGTGAGCCTTGCCCGAATATTCTTTTATCGGTATCAACCAACCACGAACCTCAATCAACCAATCATCGGTAACTTTTCCAAGCTTTTTTTCTCTCATTGCTTTATTCAATGGAACGATATATTTTTTCAAATCGCTCTTACTTGGGGTGGTTCAAAATGAAATCACTTTGGGTTTTATCCATATACGACCCGAATCTTTGGTTCAATCACCCACCGTAGAATTGCCCATTATGTTTCTTAAATCCACATGAGACCCCTTACCAACATATACCATATCATGTCGCTTAACAAATGAATATGCACTGGGAGAATATGCGTGCAATCTTTTCTTTTCAAACTCTATCTTATCTGGGGATTCCGTCAAATTCTCATCAAAAATATTGACCTGTTTGATAGTCCTGAAGTTGGTCATTTTTTTACCATTAATAATAAGCTGTCCATTGCTGTCAACACTCATCGTTTTTACAACGGTCTTTTTATTGCGAAATTTTCCCGTGAGAATGGTGTCACCAATCTCAACATCCAGTTCTACTTTTTCAACCAATGGTAGTAATTTAAGCATTTCGTGAGTTTCCTATTGCGTCCCCATATGCCAACGTCAATGGCAGTAGTGTTTTAATTGGTAGGTCAATAACCAACGCATTTACCGACCCCTTTGGGTCAAGCAATATGCTTGATAGATATCTATGGTGGCCATCTATAATATAATTGTCCGAGCTAATGATAAAAAATGACTTACCGAATAAAAAATTATTTGATGCGGACACCCCAAACTTGATGACATCAGCAATTGATTTATCGAAATATATTTGTTTTTGGATGGGCTTTAATTTGCCAACGGCAACCTTTGCCTTTTTCACCTTAATCACGTCGTCTGTGGACTTTCCGCCGTCATGTTTTGGCAAGCCGGACTGCAATCATTTTTCAGCCTTACCACCGGCTAAACCCTGTGGAAATGGATTTGAGCCAACCCATTCATCAGCATGTGGTGCATTGATATCTATATATCCCTTGGACAATCTTTGCTGTAATTGCTTCACATCATCATCGGTTATCACGGGCATATTCCTACGCTGTGTCCAACCCCTTCCAGCGTTCTTTTGTGCGAACACATAATTTTTATCGAAATTTGGGATTTCACTGTCAAGATTAAATCCTTGGTCAACAATATATTGATGTGCCTTTTCAACCGGAGTTTTTACCAATTCCAACTTTCCGCTGGACTGACCGCCCGCCTCGGTAATTAAATCTAATAATTTTAAAATTTTCATGTGTATTCCCTTATCCTAAATTATCCAATGGTGTCACTTTTCGTTTTGGTTTTATGCGCTCGGGTGGGCGTATGTCGGTGTCGCCCTTTCAAATGTCAATCAGTATTCCTTTATGAAAAAACATGACATATGGAAGCTTGTCAACCCCCATTCTTTTTGCCATTTCATAGTTTGCAGTTGCATCAATGTGGTATATTGTATCGGATTCAATTGCAGTATTCTCAAGCCACATCATGGCATCTATACAGTTCGGACAATAATCCGCATAGAAGTGAAAAACGACCATGCCCTTATCCTGTCCCAATGTTGAGATGCTGAGCATAAACAAGAATATCCAAATTGCAAGCTTCACATATTCTCTCCGTTATTTTAGCTTGCTAAGAACATACAATACATCACGAGGAGCCATGTCCAATTTTTTGGACATCTTTGCCACAAATTTAGCAAATGGCTTTTTTAAATCCTGTATGTGGTCGCTTGTCATTATGAACTCATTCATTTCTTCCGGTTTCATTATTTTTTCCCCTTAGCTGTAGTTAAAAGTTGATTAACTGTATTCTTAAATTCAACGGTGTCACCATTATCTAAGGCTGTTGTCATTTTTTTATGTGCTAATTTTGCCATGGGTGCTATTGGCGAAGCGATAACAGCTTTTTTAACATCCTTTGCCAACGTTTTATCTACAACTTTTATATTTTTAATATTCTTTGCAAATTTTACAAGCTTTCAGAATGCAGAAGCAATCATACCACCGAAGTCGTATCCGTGTTGTGCCCTGTTAGACATTTCGCCCGATTCAACAACTGTTATAAATCCTAAAAATGCTGATATGATTCCAATCACCATCCAATTAAATGACGAAGAATCTATCATGTCAGGAATCTTAAATCCACCCAAAACCATAGCCAATCCAATATATAACACTCTCCTGGCGACCTTACTTTGCCCATCAAAATCTTCAAGCAATACACTGTCCGGCGTTAAATCCAACCCTTCCAATATTGTAACACCACGTTGGTATTGAATTTCATACTGTATCATTTCTCTTAATTCTGATTTCTTCATTTTTTCTCCTTAAACTCTAACGTATTTTGCTTTTGAGCTTGATTTAAAATTCTTATTTCGCATGACTGTGATAATTGCGAAATCAATAACACCTTGGCTGGTTTGTCGTAATTCACCAACGATATTTAAAAATGTTGCGGAGTCAAATACAATGACCGAATCGCCGATACGCACTTTATCGAAAAGGAGCATTTTTGACAATTTGGGAAGTGCCTTATTTGCAGATGCAAGAATATCCTTATCTGAAATAAATTCATCATGCCTCGATTGACGCTCACCCGCATGTTTTGTTTTATCCAATTTCATGACAATGTTCACTTTGGTCTGAACCTGCCCTATTGGCGTTTCCTTGAGTAAATCCATTAATTTATCCATTTAATATACCCTTCAATTCTGATATTGCTTGGTTGGCACTCTTGAATAATATTCCTATGCCTCCAGCGGATTTCCATTTATCAATATTATCTTTTCTGTCATCTACGAGTATTGCTCGACCGTGTGCGTATTTCTGCTTGTTTCGCTCCAGAATAAGTTCAACACTGCCAAGATTCTTTTTGACCCATATGGCCTTACCCTTTTTGGCGTTTTGTGGCTTTGTTGACGGTGGGGCAGATAATATTTTTGTGTCCATATTTTTTACCATATTCCACATCTTTTTTGAGCCTGGGAACCATGGCATTTCTGACCAATATTCAACTCCGGCTTCCCCTATTTTACCCCAGAATTCTGCCTTGCCGTGTTTATCTTCATACCCGTTCGATGGCTCCCCGACTAAAATTTCAAAGGCTTTATCAAAATCACACAACACACCGTCCATATCTAAATAAATTGAATGTGGTTTTGTTGCTTCCAACAATGGAACCAATCTAAGCATCCTTCTTAGCTTTCTTAGCCTTCAATGTTCGTTTGAGCGAAAATCTATGGTCTTGCTCTTTTTTCCACGACCCCTTACGTGGGTCTGCCTGACCAACCCATGTGAATTTTAATAGTCGGTCAACAATACCGTCTTCTTTTTTACCGTCCGATAAATATTTTTTATAAGCCGCTTCCAGTTTTGCAGGATATGACTTGATAACATTTGGACCTACCTCACGGCCGCCAGAAGAGCCTCGGTATTTATCACGGGCTATCGAGTAATCCACATTAATGTCCAACAAAATTATATTAGTGTGGAACCCCTCAGCCCTTGCCTTTTCAAGACGTGATAAGATTTGAGCCGTGTTCACTCCGGTTGTATCTATGATTAAATAATTGCCAGCTTGCTTTACTTTGGTTCCAAAATTAACATCTTCTGCGGCCTTGGCAAATGCTCGTAAATCATAATAATTTTTATAGAATTTTTGGTAGAATTCTTTGTAAAATTTTCCAACCCCACCCTTTTTATTCTTCTCCCACCATTTCCACGTCACGGGATGTAAAATCTCTTTTCCCAAATTGGACGTATATGATGAGTCTTTGGAAAATTGCTTGAAATCTTTTTCATTTTTATCGCCCACATTTAACCAATTAAAATGATGAACTGCGGTATCATATTGAACCTTCTTCAATTGAACGTCCGTATTAGTCACCTTATATCCACTGAAACCGGTGAACATTTTTGGCAAATCGAGATTTATAAATGTTGATTTTCCAGCGGCTGGAAGTCCCATCAACACAATGATTTGCTTTTTTAAGTCTTCTTTAAATTCGGGTATTAAGTCTACCAATCTATCCATGGGTTAGCTCCTTATAACTGCCAGATGCTCGTTATTGATTATTTGTTGTTTTGTAAATGTTGAATATTTCGTGGCACTATCAAGTTTTGAAGCAACCATTATCATATTTCTGTTCTCGCCCCATTTTTTGTGAGACACATGAATCCAACGACCAAACTCAAAAATCAATTGGTCAAATTCAATTTCAGAATACAGAACCATTCATTCTCACACCTTCAAAAGTGGAATGCCACTGACTGTGAAATCTGCGGCTTCACCTTTACAATGCTGTGAGGTTGAGCTTCCGCCAATTGATGTATTCAATTCAGCTATTCTAAATCCGCTTGAAATATTTACTGATTTGCTGAAATGTACACGAACCGGCTCCAATGCATTTTTGCATAATTCCTGTAATAACTCAATATCTATATCTGTGGGTGTATTATCTATATTTTTTCGTACTGCCGTTTGGCTTCTTGTTAATTCATCCAGCGAAAAATGGTCTGAAAGTTTATCACTCAACTTTCATTCTTTTTTCGGTGCTGGTGGGCCAATAAATGATTCGTCGTTCATATAATTCTCCTACTTACTGTTATTCATATATAAATATTAAGTTTTCAAATATTAGATAAAAAAAAGCCCCACCGAAGTGAGGCGCAACGTAGCAACGTCTTTAAAGTATCTGGCCGTCTATCTTAATATATGTACACCCAAGGGACGGCATTCCAAAATCATCCAAAGGCGCAAATTCTTGCTCAGAACCCTCGGCCTTGGGTGATAGCCAAATTCTACCAACTGCATAACATGTGTCATCGTCGTCGTACAGGCTAAATGAATGGGGCTTGTTAGCCATAATCTCATCCTTCCGTGACTCATGACTGCACATATTAACGCCCTTGATATCTTCCAAAATTAAATCTTTGTCAATTGTCCAAAAATACATTATGCTACCTCAAAAATTTTAATACAAACATCATGACCAACGGGGCAAATCCAATACAGATGGTTATCATTGGATTGCATATTTACTCCACTTTCAAGAATGGTTGATTTGTAAGTGGTGCGCTCCCAAAATGATTTCATAAACTGCAACATGTAAATTGCCGAGTGGTCGAACGTTTTTTCCTGAATGGTGACCCCGCCACGCATCAAACGAAGCTTTGATTTCATGATGCGGTCGCCACGTGGGTCATCAAATGTAGGACGCTTAGTAGGTTCAAGTAACATGTCCATTAAACTCATACTCATGCGATACCTGCCGCTTCCAATTCCGCATCTACCTTTGGCTGTTCCTCAACGGCATATTTATACTGTTCAAATCTTTGAACATAATTTCCGCTTCCGATTCCTCTGAAGTCGCTCTCGCCATATTCCCCGCCCTTATCAATCCAAGCGGCGAAATCAACGATGAAATTATACTGCCTTGGTGTGAGGCTTTCGTAAACGTAATCAATCCCTTCAACCCAATCGCCGGTGGTTTTAACACCCATGGAGTAAAGTGGATAAAGGGCAATCCATTCTTGTACTGTGAAATTAACTTTCATGATTAGTCTCTTTTCTCTCTTAAGTAGTTAGCAACAACAAATTTTGCAACATTCATTTTCTTCCTTGCGGCTTCAGCGTCGCCAAATTCCAATACTGACTGCGCATCTGAAAGTATTGACATTACAAACATGGGTGGTTTGGTGAACCATTCTTTTTCTGCTCTTTCCACTTCGGCGTGAATATTCGCTTCGGAAGTTCCGTAGCAGTCTTTTTCCCATTGGGTTGTCTCGGTCATGTTTAGGTCTCCTTCTCTCATTACGCTATCAATCTAATGATATACAGCATCAAAGTCAAGGAGTTTTTAAAATAAAAAACCCTCTAAAAAGAGGGTTTATGCTACTGCTTCGTATTTTTCTCAAAGGTCTTCACCGTCTATCATTCGGTAGTATTCAGACTCCCATTCATCTTCACGTTGCCACCAACAATCTGAAATTTGGTCTTCTTTGTCGCCAAATTGTCCCGTATTCTTTTTTCTTTTAATCTCTGATAATGGTGTCTACGTTCTGCACGTTTGCTCATTAATCGCCTTTCACCAGTTTGTCATGTTCAAGCTCTTCCAAGTTCAATAATTTTGCAGGGATGTCAGGTAACGCTCCCGAATAAGCGAGTTTGGACCCCGCCGTATGGTGTTGAAGACCATCTCCGTTCTTAACGGATAAGCACCCCTATTTGTGTAATTCACACTTTTGTCGGCACTCATGACAAGCACCTCCGATGGTAAAATATTTTAATAAATCCCATCACTTCCCTATAATAAATAGTATCCACTTTCCTGAAACGATAAAATATTTCAACATTTTTTAAAAAACTTTACCCAAATACTCTTGGTCACGTTGGTCGGGATACATTGCGAACCCCCTGCTCCAGTCGCTGAAGCAATCCGCACTCTGTTCAATCTGAAATTTTGGGATATCAAATTTTTCATCTAAGAATTTCTTGTTAAACCAACTACCTTGTTGGGGCGTTGAAATCATGATGGATTTTGAATCTGGTTGACTTGATATTGTTGGTTGACATGCTGGCCACATATATTCCATATTATTTATATATGCAGTCTCATCATAAAATAACAAATCAAGTGCTTGACTTTTAGCGGCATCTGGACTTCCCCATTGAAATTGAATATAGGAACCGTTGTCAAATTGCATTGAATATTTGTTATCTGAAATTACTTTTATGTCGGGAACGTCCAATGGTATTGCACGGATTGGATGTGACATTCGGTGTCCTATAACCATGGCTCTAAATCTATCTGCGGAATTCCGTGCCATGCCACCATTTGGAGATAACCACATCACATTTGCATATGGCTTACTAAGCATGGTCTCTAAAGCGACGCCCAAACAAACAACGGTCTTACCCATTTGTCGTGGGCTTGAAATCATCATGTGTTGGTTGTTGTCAATTATGCTAAGTATCTCTCGTTGGCTATCGGTCATTGGTATTCCAAATAACTCTCGTGGTTTCTGTGAAAATAATTTAATTGGGACACAGATTGCGAGAAATGACACAAATGCGGATTTTAAAAATGTTCGTCTTTTCATTAGGGAATCTCCTTATATATATAATAAATAGTAGGGAGATTCCCCAAAATGCATTTTATTTTTATGCGTAGCGTTCCAAGATTTCCTTGATTAGTTTGTGTCGCACAATGTCTTTGTACGTGAATTCATGAATTGCTATCGCTTTCATGTCAGTCAAGCGGTCAATAACATCATCCAATCCATTGCCGTTTCCATTTCTATCAGATTGCTCTATGTCACCGGAAATGATATATTTGCTACCCTCTCCGATTCGGGTCAAAAACATCTTGACTTGCATTGGCAACGCATTCTGTGCTTCATCCAAAATGACTATTTTATTCTCAAATGTGAGTCCACGCATGTATGCCAGTGGAACCACCTTGATAACATCTGAGTTTACTAATACGTTCATGCGCTCCTTACCGACTATCTTTTCAATATTCAATCAGTAGGACATCATAAATGGGTCTGTTTTTTCTTCAATTCCACCTGGAAGAAATCCAAGCTTTTCGTTTGCCGCTTCAATCAATGGCTTCACTACTACGATTCCATCAATATTATTGTCCTTATTTGAAATTGTCTGAAGTGCATTATACACCGTTACATATGTTTTCCCCGAACCGGCAGGTCCATAAACAATTGTAATGTCATGCGTATTAATCTTATCATCCAATATTTGTTGATTTTTGGTTCTGAAACTAATTTTTTGGACTGTCAATAACTTTCTAATTTGCGATAATGCCTGTCTCTTATTTTTGCATTCTTGGGTTAAAGGTTCATGTACTTTTTTTGATTTTGGCGTCTTTTTTTCCATTTATAGACCCTTCAGTTAGTAGGTTAAAGTTATTTGTTAGTTTGTCAAAAAGTGTGTTACCATTCAGTCTCCTTATTTTTCTCCCGTTATCATCATAAACAGTCCTGTTTTGTGTGTACCAAATTTCCCCATATCAACCATTTTGATATTTTTGAATCCTGCACGTTTGAAGCTATTTTCATAGTCAATCCGTGAGTGTACATACATAGAGTGTGCATCTAATGTTACATTTTTAACAGTCGGGGCACCCTCGGTTTTGTTGCCAACTTGCAAGCTCGCATTGTAATACTCAAGTATCCCAGGAGAATGCTCTCAGTTGTAATAGCATTCCGGATTAAATGTAGCAATGCAAAATTTGCCGCTGTCACCCAAAATGTCAAATACCCGCTCAGATGCTTTGTTCAAATCCTCTAAATGAAATCAACTCATTACCGATATCACAGATTCATACACACCTGATATACTATAAATATTGATTTTTCAAAAATGCGAACCATATAATTCAAGTGCTCGGTTAATAAGTGTTTCCGATGAATCAATACCAATATACTCATCAATAGCTAAAAATTCAAGCGCATTGCCTTGACCGCACCCCAAATCAATAACCTGTTTAATTTCATTTGCATCAATCCACTCTTGAATTGCGGGATATACGGTCTCGTTTTTAAGCCAATGGTCTTTAGTTTCAATGGAGTGAATCCACTGTTTTGCTATCTTCGGATTTTCAAAATAATTAGTTTCCATTATTCTCTCACGGTTCTGTCGGCGGTGGCTGTGTGCAAAATTCACACAAACTAAATGATTCGGTTTTGAAATAATCAACTACTTCCTGTTGGTTGGTTAAGTTACACACGTTCATTTTTTTGCCATACAAAATATAACACATGTATAATCCGCTTGAATCTAAATTTCTACATCGTTTTTTAGCTCAGCATTTTTCCCAATTCCCAAGCCTATCACTTTCACCACCCGTGCCATATACAAAAAATTCCTTGCTGTATCATATATTGAATGTTAAATTATTATCAAAGTATTCATACAGCCCCGATTTCTTCATTTTATCTATTATGGATTTGGTGTCCGGATATAATGACAATACCACATAATCAAGTTTGCGGAAGCTTTCAACTATGTGCGGTTTCAGATTTGTGCCGTTGGTTATCACTCGTAAAATGGTATACAACTGACCTTTGAATTTGCTGAGGTAATCAACTATTTCAACAAATTGCGGATTTATTGTTGGCTCGCCGCCCAATAATGTTAATTCTGCAAATCCAACTTTTATGTCAATCAGATTTTCAACGATTTTTTTAACGTCTTGCAAAGTCATCATGGAAGGTATGGTTTTTTCGTGATTTTCAGACCCCATGAAATCAAAATCCAAAAACCCACAGTTTTTACAATTCAATGTGCATGTGTTTGCTATAAGCAAATCGGTATTACCTGATATTGTATATACATCTTCGGGCAATGGGGATGGTGATATAGGATTTTTTCTGTGGTTGTTATACAGTGCTTCAAAATTGTCCATTATTTGTCAACCTCTTTTCGTGTTTTTACATAATATCGCTCTTCGTATCCATTTCAAGCGAAGGTGATATCCATAACCGCATTTCATTCTTTGTGAAATAATTCACCAGTCTGTAAATCATAATATGGCATATGTGTTATTCCATATTTTGGCACAAGTGGCTTATCATTTTGCCATGGGATACCCTTGCGGGATTCATAAAATTTATCGGGGTTTTGTGGAATGTGTTGCGCTTTTATTCCACCATAATATGGTCTTGTGTCCACATCATATTGAGCGCATTTATTAATCATATCATAACCTATACCCTCGTTGGATGGAAATCTGATTTTACGATATTCCTCGGGAATTATAACCACAACGTCTATGTCATTTGGATTTTCAATATTAAAGCAAAAACTGCCTACAATGTAATATCCAATAATGGGTATGTCATCATCAAAGATTTCTCTCGTATTGTTTATTATTGTTTGTCTATCAGATTCCGTTAGATTTTCAACCTTACGAATCGTCTTCAGATTCAATGGTTTCATCTCACCCTTCATATATACCCAAGAATTTTTGTGCAACCTCATCCTTACGTGTACCAATTAATAATACATTATACACACCTGGAGAATCAACGTGGATTTCAATTTTGGTTTGTTCTGAATTCACATCACCATATGCTTTACCAAAATGTTTAACTGGATTGACCCACACCATATCATCTTTATTCAAATGTTGGTAATACTCAGGCAATTCAATTTCATGATAACTTCCAGTAATATCAACTTGATAGCGATATAGGTTGTCACCTGCAGTTGGTGATTCAACAAAACTGTGATACAATTCACCAGTTTTTTCAGGATTTGGATGTTTAATTTTAAATGACCCGGCACCCTTTGAAAGTGTTCCAGAGACATCCAATGCACCATATGCCCAGAATTTTCCTGCACCATCAAACTCACCTCTAATACCATATGTACCACCTGTATTTTTTGTCTTAAATTCAAGTCTACCTGCAGGTCCAGTTGTACTATCAAGCATACATGATATTCCAGCTACTGCTGTGAATCCACTACTATATGAACTAAATTGTATATTTCCTATTCAATCATTCGTTGAACTATTTGATGGTGAAGCCGCAGTTCCTTTAGCTCTTTCAAATACGAAATTTGGACCAGTTGTGCTTGTTTGATACTGTACAAGTTTCATATCAGCATCACCATCTTTCGTAATATAAAGTAGATGGGTTGGGTCAGTTGTTCCAATTCCTACATTACCACCAGATTCAAGTGTCATGATTGGTGTTGAATTTGCACCCATTGTTATATTATCTGCACCTTGTGTATAAATTTCCAAAGGCCCTGCCGCAGTCGCACTAAGTATCTGATTTGGATAGTTTTGACCACTTATACCAGCATAAGCACCTTTTTGTCTTATATACAAACTACCAATATTTGCAGTATATCCAGTTGTGACATTATTTGCATCAGCAACATTTGAATACGAAACAAGCATTTGACCACTAACATCTAATTCGACTGCTGGATTTGTTTGTCCACCCAGACCTACATTTCCACCAGATTCAATTGTAATTCCATTAACACCACCTGCAACAATATCAATATTGTCTGTGGCTCTGTAATCTATATATGTATTGTTATCTGTACTACCTAAACAAAGTCTATCTATCAAATGTATATCTGCAGATACATATAAATCACCTTGTACCTGCAATTTTTGAGTTGGATTGGTTGTTCCAATTCCTACATTTCCACCAGATTCAATTACAAATCTTGAAGATGCGCCATCCCTAATGAATAATGAACCAGCAGTCCCATAAGTAGTTGTTGCAGTGTCAGAAACACCAAATATAAATGAATTGCCACCGGAGTCTGGGTTTGTTAATTCTAATAATCCTGTTCCACTACCATCTTCAATATCCAAGAAAAGTGATGGTGCCTCAGTTCCAATTCCTATGTAGACTGATGGTGTATCAGTATCTTCATCGGCGGTATAAACCGTTAATCCGTTAACATTGTTAATACCCAAATTGATTGACCCATACACAACTTTTGCCCAATGCTCATATCCAGATTTTGTATTAACCATAAGATTAATATCACCCGACCTGTAAGTTTCAGGTGCAAGATACTGCCCAGTATTGCCTCGCCCGTCTAAACCACCAAGCCCACTTCAAATATTAACATCACCTCCAATACCACCTGCACCGGCTACTGAGGAATTTGTTACATCACCACCCCAACCACCTGTTCCACCAATTATACTAACCGTACCACCAAAACTACCTGATTGACGTGATGCTAATACCGATTCATTTCCCTTACCCCCCGTTCCACCTTGAATATTTACAAGGCTACCAGAATAAAATACGGAATTTGTATCTGAATCTAAACCAGTTGCTCCCAATACAGATATTATTGGTGCAATAGAGCCGGTATTGGTTGTAATAGTTAAATTGCTATTTGCTTTTAATAAACTTGCATTTACCGTAGGAGACATAACAACAGTTGAAGTCAGTTCGTTAATCGTTGCCGCATTAAAAGACACGCTTGCATCGTTAATACCAAAATTAATAATATTATCGTAATCTTTAAATATTAATAGTCCATCTTCACATAATTCGGTTATGTTTCCTCCATTATATACAGCAAGTGACGCATCATCAAGTGAATATTCCAAACTGGTATAATAATTTTTTGAATACCCATGTAACATCGCAGTGAATCTAAATTGTGTATACGCCGCTGACTCAAGTGTAAATGTGTCACTCATAACTGACCAGACATCGAACGCAATACCAGATGATTTTGTTTTTAATGTACTCCAACTACCAGCATAACCTTCTAACATTAAGGTCGCCCATGTTGGGACAGGTTCTGTTCCTGGTCTTACACTATGTTTGACAGCAACTTTATATGTTGCAACGTCACCAATTGATAATCCAGTTATTCCAGTTTTTGTATATTCGATTGATGAAGATGGTCGGGTATATGGATTTCCCGCTACGTCTGAACCTGTAACTGAATAACTTCCAGCGTAAGCATCAGCATCAGCGACTCTTGCAACTGTCATCAATGTACCGGCAAGTGTCCAACCAGTAGTTCCTGTTTCAAATGATGGGTCGCCTAATAATTCTGTAATCTCAGTATTTGTATCGAATGGACCTGTGTGAACGTCAACAACCTTACGTGAACCAGAATCAATGTATATCGAATTACTTGATTGGTCTATGTGAATATCACCGCTAAAAATTTCATTTGCCGCAAGTGTCCACCCACCGATTGTTCCGTCCACTGCCGTAATTGTTCCACCTGTTGTTACTGTGAAATTTGTACTTTGCAAATCTAAAGAAGTGGTTTTAATGCTGATTGTACTTCCGTTACCAGAAATATAATTTGTTGCTCCACCCAATTTGAATGCGAAACCACTGGCATCATACCAATAATTGTAAGCATCCATGTATATTCCATTTTTACTTGCGCCACCTGCGTTTACACCAAATTTGACATTTCCTGCGTTTACATATCCTGTAAAATCTCCGCCTGAAGCATCAATTGTTCCTGTAAATGTTCCGCTTGTGGCTGTGATTGCACCTGTGATTGTTGCGGACGTGGCAGTTAAAACTCCGGCATTTGTAACTTTGAACACTGAACTTGCACCCAATGCTATACCGTCAGAACCTAAATGAACACCCGTATTTGCATCTGTTAATGATGCTTTGGCACCGATTCTAATTTTTGAATTAGTTTGGTCAAGAGCGATATATGTTGCTCCACTTCCACCTGATAACAGTGCTGAACCGATTGCCCAACCACTTGCGGCTCCACCTATAAATCCCGCTGAAGCATTGATTGTTCCTGTGATTGTTGCGCTTGTAGCTGTTAATGCTCCGGCGGCACTTACACTAAATCCCGTTGAAACTGCACCTAAACCAATACCAGTAGAACCGATAAAAACTCCAGCGTTTCCATCGTTCCATGCGGCTTTTGTAAGCGTCGTTAAATTAGTTCCTATTGTAAATCCGCCTATTGTTCCAGTTGTAGCCGTAATTTCACCAGTAACAGATAATGTAGCACCATCCCAAGTAACATTTCCACTACCCATAGAAAATTTACCATTTGAATACCAATAATTTGAAGAATCAATAACTATTCCATGTTCTGCACTGGCACCTACACCATATCCAAATAACATAGTAGCACCTGCCAGCGAAATTCTCTTATTAGTAGCATCTAATACAATATCAGTACCCGATGACAATTCACCCGATACAATATTCCAGTTTCCAATATTACCACTTCCAGCAGAAATGTTTCCTGTAAATGAGCCTGCGGATGCGTAGACGGTTCCTGCTACTGTTAAATCTGTTCCGTCAAATGTTAATGCGTCACCAAGAGACATTTGACCTGTGCCATCTACATAAAATTGAGTTGCGGCGTCATCATACGTGCCTGTACCAATAAAGATTTTTTCATTGGCACCATCTATTGTAATACTATCACCAACAAATATTTTATTATCACCACCAGATATTTTTATCGTTGCATTTGTTGCAGTTAGTGTTCCAGATGATATTCCAAAATTAGAAGCCAATAATTCAAAATCGTTTGCTTTAATTACAAAGTTTCCACCAGTACCCTGAATATATCCAGTTGAAGCCCCACCAGCTTTAAGTAAGAAATTACCACCATCGTCAAACCATGCACCAGTACTTGCATCACCAGTATCAGTATAACCCGATAGTGTTCCAACCTCAATATAACCAGTTGAACTTAATGTAATTGCTCCACCTGTCAATGCGGTCGCACCAATTGACCAACCACCTATTGTACCAGCAGTACTTGCATGAATATAACTAGCTTTAATTGAACCAGTTACTTTGACATTAGTAGCAGTTAAATTGCCACTAGCATCCATTGATGAATTACCACCATCCCAACTTAAAGCACCATCGTCAAATACTAAGTATCGTGTACTATTTCCAATATGAAGAAAATTAGCTCCATCTGCAATTGAAATTCCACCAC
>Ga0233446_1001869_pt1 | contig 14465 bp, 17 predicted proteins | sample SI_124_October20_4_FD_182780 | JGI IMG/M metagenome (GOLD analysis project Ga0233446, IMG submission 182780) | Seawater microbial communities from Saanich Inlet, British Columbia, Canada - SI_124_October2016_120_MG | ecosystem: Environmental > Aquatic > Marine > Inlet | place: Canada: British...
TTGCAGAGGTCGCTGCATTAGTCTCAGCCGTCTCTGCATTAGTCTCTGCTAACTCGGCAGCGGCTTGAGCGGTCTCGGCATTCGTCTCTGCGGTCTCGGCTGCTGTTTTTGCGGTCTCTATATCTGAAACATTGACCATTAACGCTAAATCGCTTGCGGCAACATCGACAGATACAGAGGCTCCTGATGTGTAATCTGCTGTAACATGGTAGATGTTCTTAGTCGATTGATCGACTACCACATCATTCTTTATATATGCAGTAGCTGTTACCCAGTCACCTTTCCATTGGAAGGCTGAACTAATTAGAGCAAGGTCGCCATTAGCATCAAAGCCTACCTCTTTACTTGCTCTGTTTGGGGCTGTCTCTGTAATCTGCTGATTCCCGCTTCCAACGGGAAGTTTAATCGCAAGATCAATTACAGCCTCTGCATTATCAAATCCGACTTCAACTGCATCGAATTTATCATTTACATCTGCTGCTCGTGCTGTAGTTCCTGCGGCTAAATCTGCGGTAGGTGTGTGAAAGTTATTACTCATCTAACAAGTCCTCGTAATGAATAGTTAAGCTGAACACCTTGTAGAGTGAACGCTGGATCGGTTGTGCTATTGTGGCTAATTAAGAGCGAGAAGTTTCTGCCAGACCCATCAATGTACCCTTCAATACGGGAGATCGCTGGCGAAGACCAAGTGAATGAATCCCACTCCCCTACATCCCAGAAGCTACCTGAGCCATATATGATCTCTGTCTGCTCAGAAGAGCCTCTCTCTCCATACTCAAAGTCAACTGAATAGCTTATATCTGCCTGCGATCCTGCATCTACATCTACAACGATCTTGCGGAAACGCTTCTTGCGATGAGGAGACTGTAGGTGAGTGAATGGCAGACGAAGGAATGATTGTATAGAGCCTCCATTAAAAGAGGTTCCGCTATCTATGTGCATTATGTAACCCTCATCAGTTCCGAAGTACATTAAGTCTCCGTCAACTGAGCCACAAAATCCACACCCATTAACCGCTGTAGTTGCTTGATGATCAAGAAGAAAGGTGGTAAATCCTACAACCTCTCTATTCACAAACGACCCTACCAGTACAGTCTTATCATCAAAGAAGACTCGATATTGATTTTTCTCTTGGGAGACAATCGCTGCCACAACATTAGATTTTCTACTGTCCAAGAACGGCTTGATCGTCTGAGATAGATTGCTCGTGGCAAAATCACCATAAGCCTGAACTGCTTGTAGTGTAGTCACGCCAGCGTCATTCAGGAAGTAGAGGTCATTTTCTAAAAATGCAATTGTCTTCTCTTTTGCTCCTGCCTCTTCAGAGAAGATTTTAAGGTCCCAGTCTGCGGAGGATGTCCCATAAAGTATATGTGTACGAACTCTGGAGAAGATAACCAGTGCATTACCAGCAACTGGATGTAACCCTGTAACCTCCATACCTGTTGCAAGCTCTCCTGCTCCTGTAGAAAGTGTCCATGTCGTAGGATCCCCTAACCCAGAGTGCTGTACAGAGCCGCCTGTAAAGCTCAGGAACAGGTGATTTTTGAATGCTGCGATATGGTTTGGCGTATCTGTAGTCATTCCTGTAGTCAGTTGCGTAAAAGTAGTTCCGTCAAACTGAAACGCTTTATTTGCCCCATCACAACCATACATCATAATTGTGCCTGAGTGACCTGTGAAGTTGTAGTTCACAAACTCATATTCTCCACCAGCCGCTAAGACTGGCGTTGTAACTACTGTCCATCCAGAGATTGTTGCTTTGTGCATTACACAAGCCGTTCCTCCTGCATTATCACGGAATGCGTATACATCGCCACCGTAAATCCAGATTCCTCGGATATCGCCTGATCCTGGCACTGCCGCTGGTGTCCCTGTGGTGGTTCCGTCAAACGCAGCGTATCCATCCATGCGCCTATAACCGCCTGACAGTTCTGGCTCAAAGTTCTGAGCCAAGATAGCAGCACCTGCTGGAATGCTTAGTGCTGGCGATACTAGATCAAGACCTCCGCCTAGCGCCCATGTTTGCGTTTGGACTGTCATGCGAGTGGTGAGATTGGGAGGGTTACGATAGGTAATGAGCTATTCAAAAGGTCATTCATTATTGATTGATATTGAATCTGTGCGTCTTGATATATCTCTGAGGCATCCTCTTCTGCTGCATAATGAATCAATGCTTGATAGAGGATGATAGAGTGGAACTGTTCTGGCAGAGCAGGCACGTCAGTATTGTTGACTAGAGAGACTGGTGTTCTGTAGTAATCAAAGTATATTGTGTATCCTGCTTCAGGTGTTACATCAAAGCGGATATTGTTGTTTGGTAAGATTGTGAACTGTGAAGGTCTGCCACTGCTGACAGCTCCTGTACTTAATGAGCCTGTGCGCCAAGTAGCCCAAGGAACATAAGAGAGCATAGACTGATCCCCTAATCCTATATCCGTCTCATAAATTCTAAACGAGTCAGTAACATAGGTACTTAATGATGGATCGAGCTGTAGATTATTAACAGGCGAGTAGTCTCTCTGACCTATCGTTGTACTGAACACTGTGCTCTCCCAGAGGAAGTCCCAGTCACGCTTGTTCTGTATTTCAATCCACGCAAGCGCAACCCAGTCTACAACTTTCTGCTTCATGCCGCTCTGACTTGTTACAGTCGAGAGACTACTAGATATACCTGCCTCTTGCATTACACGCTGGCAAAGTTGTAGATAGGTCATTGCTTTTTATCCTGATATGATTTGAAATGGATACCGATGCACATCTCGACTCTCTCCAAGGTCTGAGTCAACATGAGTCTCTACTGCGTGATTAAGAATCTCTACTACGGCAGGAGGAACATCAATATTTTTCCCTCTAGGGATAGCGTATTGAGTTCCGTTATAGATGACCGTGACAGGATTCTTTTCAGTCTCCGTCTTTGATATGTTGATTGTTACAACACTTTTTTTAGCTGCTGGTTTTCTAGGACTAGCTCTTTTAACTGCTGGTTTTTCGGTCTCTTTTGTAGCTTCTACTTCTGCCGCACTTACTAAATTACTCATAATAAAATCTCCATCAATGGGAAAACGCTGTCTCGCGACAGGGTGTTCGCATCCTTATTGGACACGCATAAAAAAAGGTAAATATCCGAGTCGATACCCACCTCACGATTTAGTGCCTATAGCACTGGTATGGTAGCTAACTTACGCTAACTACCATAACGGTGATATAGAAAACCACACACCTGTTAAGATGTGTGATCGTCTACTCTAGCCTAATGCACACTCAAGACGAACCGCCCATCCTTCGTTAAGCATCTTAGCTACAAAGTAAGTCTTCCAACCTACAGTTCCTTTCTGACCCAATGGATCTCCGCCTCGTGGCGTACCAGGATTAAGCACCATAGGCTTGATCGCATTAGCTCCTTTCAGAGTGATACAACCAAACGCCTCTTTAGCGATGTACACGATTCCGTAAACATCAACACTTGAAGCACCGCCTCCTGCTGCAATCATAGTAAGTGTAGGTGAGCAAATATAACGCACATCCTCTACTTTTCCGACTTCATAAGGCATAGCCTTCATCTGACCGTACTTCTCTACTGGAACAAATCCAGTCATATCACGAATGTCAGACTCAAGATCAGTATGAGCAAATGCAATATAAGCGGCATCTACAGGCTCAGTAGTATAGTTCGGAGAACCGCCTACCATGCTTGTAATCTTGCGACCTTTGTTACCTTTGATTGTGCGAGTAATTGCACGCTGATCAGCAAGGCTAGGCGCTGCTGCAACAGTTGAACGACCTGCCACACCGTTAGCATAACGAACTGAAGTACCTGCCTTGATTACATTCCAAGTCAAAGTCTCAACAGTCTCGCCAGCTTGCTCTCCTGCAAGCATTGAAGCATCTTTCAATACTGGATCTTCTGCTAGATCAGTCACTTTATCAGTGATCTCAATAACAGATCCGTACTGTGCTAATGTTGCAGTCACATCTTCGTAGCTCATTGCTAAGCTAGTAGGTGGAGTGCCTTCAGTTAGTGCAGTAGTTGCAGCACTGAAAGGTACTGGACGACGGAACTTGACTTGCTCTGAAGTATTTTTCGGAACTGGTTTAGCCAGACCGAATTTAGATAGAACCTCAATAGGCTCTGCGTGAGCCAACATCTCTTTGGCAGCCCAAGCAGTAGTGCGTTGAGACAGACCTGAATAGTTTGTAGTAGCCATTGTATTTTCTCCTTAAATGGACTATTAAAATATGAAGAGTGTTATCGCCTTTGTGCGATCTTCATCTCTTCTTGCTTTGCGTATGCGGCAAATGCAGCATCATAATCATCTTCTGGTATTGCGTTATTCCCACCGCTACTCCTACGAGCAGGGATGTTTGTTGCACCTTGAAGTTGTTGTTGCCTTTTTGCCTGTATATCAGCTACTTCTGATTGCGCCTCAGACTGAGGGGCTGCTTCCGTTGCTGCGGGCATCTGCGAAGATTTGTAATAGCTTATTAAAGAGGAGGCATCCACTGCGTCCTCGCTAGTCTTCATCTGCTGAACTGCCTTCGGTTGGACAGAGAGCCAATTTGTAAAAGGCTCGCTTTGTACTACTTCTTTCCAATCACTGTGTGCGGCATCTAGTGCGGCATACTGTACTTGAAAAAATCTTTGTCGCTCTGCGTGCTGTAATGGTTCAACAGCCTGACCTACCTGCTGTTCCATTTTGTGTGCGAACTGCTCTTCCATCGCACCCATACGAGCATTCATTGCTTGTGCAATCTCAGGATACTCCCCTTCAAACTCTGTCCACTTCTCAGGCGTTATGTCCGCAGGAGGTTTATGAGTCTGTACAGGGATAGCCCGCTGATGCTGAATCTGGTTTATCTTTTGTTGAAGTGCCGATACTCGACCCTCATTACTTCTCTTGTATTGAAGTAACTCATCCCTCTCTTGTTTGATTAGGTCTGAGTCTATAGGCTCTACTGCCTCTTCCTGAAGATCCTTTTCAATCGCAGCAATCTCTTCTGCAACCTCTTCTGGACTCTCTTCCGATATATCTTCAGTGCTCTCTTCACTATCCTCTGCAACTAAGTTATTAAACTCATCTTCAAAAGATACGTCTTCCTCTGTCATCTCGACAGTAGTTTCTTTGCTCATCTTCTATCCTTTGCCGCATCTAGGATGGGGCTGCTAGTCAACTTGACTTAATCAGTCAAAATATTCAGTTGATACAATCGGGGCAGACTCATCATCTGCGCCTAATTTCATCAACCCTCGTATGGCTGAGACCTGACCTCGGAGATATTCTGTATCTATCTCGGAAAGTCCTTTCTCCTCCAGTTCGTTACGAAGTGAGGCGACTTGACTGTTCGCCCACTTCTTAATCTCTTCCCATGTATTAGAGTTCGTATCTATCAAATTCCATGACCTGTTGCAAGCTTCAACTCTGCCTCTTTATTAAAGAGTTCGTGCTTTGTGCTTGCCTTCATCTGCTCAAGACCTGTCTTAGATTGAATCTGTGCAACAGTCTTATCTCTATCAAGTGCGGCATCCATTAACTGCATCTCTCTATCACTCTCTAACTGTTGATGTTTAAATCCTAGTTCTGCTTGATCAATCTGTAGTTCAGCTTGCTTGATCTGCATATCAATCTGCATCTTCTGCTGCTCTAACTGCATAAGCATCTGATCTTTGTTAGGAGCTTGTTGACCACTCGCTTGCTCTTGCTTTATCTCTTCATCAGTTTTAACTAACGCGATTGCGTCTAACTGCATACTCTGTACTGTCTTGCGCAACAACTCTGGAATCTTAAAGAACTGACCATAAGCAGGCGCAACTTGTAGCATCTGAATCAAGTTCTGTGCTTGAATCTCTTTGGCGAGTAGTGCGGAAGAGCCACGAGCATCAACAAAGTAGTCTCCTTTAATCTCTTCTTTATTGCTGAACTGCATATTCCAATCATAAAGCCTTGTTAAGAAAGGCTTAGTTATACTGTCATCATAGTTCTTTACCGCTCTACGAATGACAACATTGGCAGAGTTCATTAGTAAACTCATCCCTGTTGCAGTTCTTGTGTATGTGCCTTGCTCACCTTGCGCAATGATAGGGAGACTTGTCTCTTCATCCGCTAATGACTTGGCTGTGCTGAGGACGCTATTCAACTCGCTAATGTGAGAGTTAATGTCAAACGATCCGAATGCTTCATGAACATTTCGATTCTTATCTGTCATATACCAGAGCTTCTTAGGCGATACAGTCCAGTTACCATCAGCAGGCTCTACAAGCTCTCTGTTGATAATTGTTTGTGGTCCTACTGATAACCCACCGTTGTCGAGTATCATTCTCCACGCGCCATTGATAGCTGCCTGTGCGTCTCTCATTAGGTAAGGGATGCCAAAGCCAAAGATAGAGCCTTCATCCTCCTCCCAACAGAACACAGAAAACGGTCTCTCTTCTGTCTCCATCATATTGATCTCTGCCTTTACGGCTCTGCCATTAACGAACCAAACAACACCTTCATAAACTTCTAATGGATCATCGCTTACCTCACAACCACACGCCTCAAGATCATCTTTACTGATCTCTCCGTGATACTCCCATAGTTCATAGTTATTACTATCTGATTGCGAATACCCGTTAATGGAACGCAAGTCGTTAATATATGAAGAGTTATTTAGAATGTCATTATCTTGTAATACTAATTTGATCTGCTCTTCGATAAAGGCTGGCTGACCAATCAACGCCCTTAACTGCCTCTTGTTCATTGTGTGGCGCTGAAAGAAGAACTCCGCCTCATCTACTTTACGAGCTGACATATCAGGAAAGAAGTCCCAAGGATCAACTCTCTCAGCGGATGGCTTTAAATCTTTAATAATGCTTAATACTTGTGCTGTCTGACCCATCTCACCCGTTACAGTAGACCAACGCTTCTTAGTCTTACCAACAACAACAGGTCCCTTTAAGATTCCAACACCTAAACGCACTGCATCACGAATAACCTCGCGGCATGTTGTATTAAAATGCGCCTCGTTTAACTGGTCATCCATCTCTGTCTGCATTGCAGCGGATGCCTCTTTGGCTGCCGAAATCATCCCTGCTGCCATATCTCTCTTCTCTACAGGCGCACCTTCTGGTGTCATAACCTGCTCACCCATCTCATTAGTAACAGGAGTCTCATCCATTAGATCCATTGCCATCTCTGGTATAGGGGTTGGGCTAATCTCCCAATTCCTATCATCTGTCGGAAATAACATATCAGATAAACGAGCTTCTGCTGCGTTCGTTTTAGATCTTGTGATATTAGCAAAAACTTTAGATGATCCCGCCTTCTTTAAATTCTCCTCTTTATCAGGACTGTACTTGCCTTGATACTGACGCAAATCCTCTATCCAACGCTGCTCAATCTGAGAGCGCAAACGAACCTGCTCATCAACCTTAGACTGAAGACGAGATCCAAGTAAGTCTAACAACTCAGTCATTCTTACTCGCTCTTGAAGTGCTACCTCCTCTTCATCCATCTCAAAATCAGTTTCTTGATAATCCATAGTTCTCGCTCATAAAAAAACCCCGCTAATGCGAGGCTTTGTTTTTTGTGTTGTTTTCCTAATAGTAGATATTAAGTATACCAACTTAACCATACAAGTCAAGAAGTTTATTACATATGTTAATGTTACTTATTAAGTATTAATCAATACCCTACCGATGAGTCAATAATCATAGTGGATACTATTGGTATCTGCTTTTTAGGCTTGTCTGACTTAATGCCCTGGCACAAATACTGAAAAGCATCTGCAAGATGCGAGTATTCGTTTTTGTCCGCTTTATCTGCGTATCTCTCCCCAGAAGTCTGCAACCTTTTAAACCTATACCCACCGTTAAACCCCTTACGCAAGTTGTGGCATCTAGCATCTACCTGTATCGCAGGCTTACCATCTACCATTTTATTTAACCAGAACTTTACAGCCTCCCATCTCGCTAATGGTGAGTTAGTCTCTGTCGGTTGTGCGTAAATCCCCATAGACAACAACTCTTGAAATACCGTTCTCTCATCAGTGTCAGATCTCTTTACACCTGCAGGATCTCCAAACACCTCCAACGGACAGTCCTTATACTTTGTATTTAATAACGGCTGCATCAATGACTCTGTGAATGATCTAATACCCATATCCTCAGAAACTAACTCATCCAATACAATTAACTGACCTCTTGATGTTATCTGAGCAAACGCAGCAGCAGGAGTTAATCCAAAATCTAGCCCCACATAAACAGGCAAACCCCTTATCGGATTAATCTCTGACTCCGATATATGAAGATCATCATTCCACTCTGCGTAAATAGGCTTACCATCCATATTGTCCGCGTATTGCCCCAAGATATAACTCTTAATCCAATTAGCACTCTTACCACTTAACTGCCTCATATAATACTCATGACCGTTAGGAAGGTACTGAATATTCTCAGCATCGGGGTTCGGAACATAATCCACACCCTTTAATAATAAACCTGCGGGCTGCTTAAATAAAACCCAATCATCAGGCTTCTCCTCCTCAAATATCCTGTATATCCAAGAATCCGTTGAGGGTGGATTGGAATCCATAATAATCCCACTCCACGTAGTACCTCCCTCCCTAACAGACGGAAAACGACCAACACGACCCGTTAATACATCCAATATATCTTTAGGTATCTCACGACACTCATTAATAAATGCAGTCGTCAACTCTAAAGATAATAACTTCTTTGAATCTTGTGGACGATCTAACGCTAAAAATAAAAATTCAGCATCCAATGATGTTCCGTCACCTATGTCCTTTATAAATATAGATGCCTTAATAGGTGGCTGCCAATTGATCTTGGCAAATGGTATCCAATCACTGAATGTCGCAAGTGTCGTAGTCTTTAATTCGGGATAACTGTTTCTTATAATTGCATGACGACTCTTCCTAATGCCGTTATAAGGAGCCTGCTGAATAGCCCTCTGTAACATCTCCATTATACAAGTGACACTCTTACCGCTCCCTACAGGTCCCAACATGCACCTGATGAACTTGTTACTCTTGTGAAATGCAGCACCTGTCGGTGACGCTGAATACTCTATTGCTTGAGCCATTAACTCTCCTTAATAATTGAAAACTGGTTCTGGGGGTTTTTTGGGAAAAAAATTATGGGAATTGTCTCAGGGGTTGTATATATATATTACACGCACGCACGCTCGCGGGTACGCTTCTACCCCCCCTCCTCGCATTATACATACGCTCCACCTGCTCCTTTTTTCTTTTCACCCACTCATTACTTGCCTTGAAAAATCCTCTAATCCAGAATCAGCACCAAAGAGCAGACGGCAAGCATAGCAACCTTGTTAGGCAGACCAGCTACACTGGTTGTCACCCACCTCATCACGAGGCAGGCACGAGCTATCATCAAATGTTACGGAGTTCTCGCTAGGTGTTAGCGTTGCCGAGTTGAAATAAACACCTCGCTATGAATGTAGCGATATGAGGCTGGTCGATTGATCGACTTCATATCAGTGCATTCCGCACTAATTAACAAGAGGATATATTATGAATTTATCACAACTATTTAGAACACTAGATGAAAAACAAGAGGCAGTTAGTTCCGCCTCTTCAATAAGAAACGGCGTGGCGAATGAGATACTGCAAGCACTGCAGGAAAGCGTTAAGAGTGAAGATATTAAAAAGGATGAATTAATGGGTGTAGTGCAAGGCGCATATATCGCCAACTGCTGGAACATGAAAGGAGTAATCGACAGGAGCAATTATACTCCTGCTCCTAAAACAGTACAGACCTACACAGCTGCAATTCGTAAAGCTGTAAAGATGGAGCTTGATCCATGCGACTATAATAAATGGAGTGAGTTCAGAGCAGCAACCAAAACACCTGCTGCAGCCAAGTGGTACGATAAAGCAAATGAGATCTTGAAAGTTCTTGGAGAGAGTGATAAAGAGAAGCTGCAAGGGTTGCTTAATGATGCAGTTGCATTCGCATTAATGGAAATGCAACAACCTGATCTAAAGGCTGCATAAACTTCATAAGTTTTATTAATCCTCATAAGTTTTATTTATGAGGGTGTTCTTATAACCCCGTATATTCTAGCACTTCTATACCTGTTAGGTAATTTAGCCATAAGTTTTATTTATGAGGATTATGACTAGCATGGTTTCATAACAGGTGAAAGTGTATATACATCAACAGCTTAACTCTTTTTGTGACTTTTATTGAGTCAAGCGATTAAACGGTGTCACCATCAATAATATTAGTTTCACTATGGGATATCTCTGTAGTCGATCCAATCGACTTGGGATTGTCCATATTCAAACTAAAGGTAACCTGATTTGTTTCAGTTTTCTGTTCAATGAATAACCCCTTGATTTTAGCCAACAATTCCCATGCTTTGAGTCTTGTATTGGCATTATCATTCGAGGTTTCCTTGTATATACCTTGCATAATCAATTCAGGAGTATAGTGAACCATTGGATTAATCTTCCTATCCCCCAGACGACCAACGCTAATAGCTTGATTTATTTCAGGTTTCTCCATAAGTTGGTAAGCATAGCTCTTACATGCTTTATACCCTGCTGATTGACAGGCTTCTAGTTTATTCATACCGCCTACATAGTAGTCTACGAATGATTGTTGTTGTCTGTTTAGTATAGGTAGTGTTATGTCCATTGGTTTATCCCGAAGAAAATTTGTTTATGTAAATAACCCCTTTAACAACTCGATTGATCGACTGGAGGTCAAGAATGATTAATGCTGTACCACTTAAAAAGAACATGATGAAGAGTGAGGCACGCAGTAGGCGTGTAAGGTCTTTTATTATAGATACTGTACTGCTAGTGTTTAGTAGTGCGGTGTGCGCTGTTACCCTACTAAGATTTATAACCCCTTAACGGAGAAAAAAGATGAAACCAGATAACGACACAAGTATTGGATTTAGTCAGCTAATCAGAGAGAATGAAGGATGGAAGTCTCACCCTCTATACGAAGTCACTGAGAGTGATCATGAGTTAGTTGAAAAGTTCAGCCACAAAGTATTAATAGCCATAGCAAAGAGTCTGGATATACTACCACCAGATAAGCCTGAACCTGAACCTGAACCCGAAAAAGTAAACCACCTAATGATAGCACTCAAGGAACTAATCCCTGACTCAGTAAACGAGGAAGAGATAGGTCGATTGATCGACTTAAAACTTGAGTCAATCAAACCTGTAAACCACATCATCAGCGTACCCACTAAAGAGGATGTTGATCTAGGTGATGAGCATCTTCATCAACGGTTTGAAAAAGTGTTACAACTAACCCAACAAGGACTCTATCCTATGTTAGTGGGAGCCGCTGGTACAGGCAAAACCCATATGGCAGAGCAGATTGCCAGAGCGTTAGACAGACCATTTGCCTCTATCTCAGTAACGGCAGGGATGAGTGAATCCCAACTAGCAGGCTGGTTAATTCCTATCGAAGAGGGAGGCAAGTTCACCTATGTACCCTCACAATTCGTCAAGATGTACGAAGAGGGAGGAGTATTCCTCGTTGATGAAATGGATGCAGGGGATGCAAATACTTTCGTATTCCTTAACCAAGCACTCGCTAATGGGGGATTCTTTATCCCTCAGCGATACGAGAACCCTTATGTAAAGAAACATCCAGACTTTATCATGATCGGTTGCGCCAATACCTTTGGACAAGGTGCAGATCCAATGTACACTGCAAGGGAACGCCTTGATGCCTCAACACTCGACAGATTTGAAGTAGTTGACATAGACTACGATGAATCATTCGAGGAGAAGATCGCAGAAAAGGAGATCTTCGAGTGGGGTTGTTCAATTCGCAAGTCGATTGATCGACATGAGATACGGAGAGTATTCTCTACTCGTAAAATGATAGCGTACACCAAGCTATTACTATCTGGGTGGGGTATGTCCGAAATCAAGGACACATACTTTAAATCATGGAGCGAAGATGAGATCGCTCTCACAGCATAACAGGAGAAAACTATGCCTATAATAAGACGACACGGAATAATACACGACAAACACTCTAGTGTAGAGAGTGTGAAAAAATTCAGGAGGTCGGCAGCATCTGCTAAAAAGAACTCGTCAACCTCCTCTGACTTCACAGATCCAGCATATTCCAACAACACAGATCTGGTCGACTGGTTCGGCTTCAGTACAGTAGAGGAGATCCATCAAGTAATGAATGACGGCTACCCTGATGGGGTCAAGTTAGTCAATCGACTAGCAAAGAAGATCAAGATGCCAACCTTAAAGTCTGCTCGTAGACGGAAAGTACGCAGAGATCAAGGCGACTTCCTTGATATCCATGCTGTATACAACGGAAATCTGGGTGGTGCTTGGGAAAAAACAGAGAGAGCTAGTAAGAATGCACCTCGACAGGTTAGCTTACTTGTTAATCTCACCGCATCAGTGATAATACCTTCCTCCGAATACAAATGGAGAGGAGTTGCCGCACTAGCATTAGCCTCTCGACTTGAAGAGGCTGGACACTCTGTAGAAATCACAGGCTTTACGCATAGTGCTAAAGTCTTTAATAGAAAAAAGGATCGTCATGTACTATCATTCCCCGTTAAATCTTTCGGGACACCTGTAAACCTTAATAGTTTAGCTATAACGCTAGTCCAACCTGCGTTCTTCAGAACATTTATATTTGAAGCGAAGTTCTTAGAGGCATGGAAGGTAAATGATGGGCTTGGCACACCACTCAGTATTACACCTAGCGTTATACAAGCATCTAGCTCAACCGTCTTGGATGGGTTTGAATCCATCACATCAGAATCAGAAGCGATGGACTATATCACTAACGCAATCAAGCAATTCGATTGATCGACTTGTTATCTTTAATCAACACAAACCACTCAATTCCGAGTGGTTTTTTTATGGAGAAGTAAGATGAAAGTTAAAAACTTAATCAAAGCAATGAAGTATCTCAACCAAGATGAGGAAATTATTGTTATGTGGTGGGAGAGAGATACAGTAAAACGCTGGGTTGGCAGAGAGGTAACTGATAACGAATGGGCTAACGCTGAAGAAGAACTAATGACTCATGACTGGGTTGAAGTTGACCGCATCATCACCGATACAATTACAGGAGAAATGAAATGAAAATTAAAGAACTAATAACGGAGCTTCAGAAGATCGAGGATCAAGAGAGAGAGATAGTTATTGTAAGAGGTAATGAGGATGAAACTATATCCTATAGCACATTTAATATACATGGGGCTGATACAGATACAGCTTTAGAACTATATGTAAATACCCTTAACACAACCAGCCTTGCCAGACACGACAAGGCAGTAGCTGATGGCACAACAATCGTATCAGTGTGGAGCGTTGAAGATGTGTATGGGTTAGCTACAGACCCAGACTACCCTATTACAGAGGATGATGCTAAAAGCGTACTCTGGTCAGTAAAGAAAAACTTTGACGCTAATGTAGGCGTTAATTGGGAGGTGTTACAATACTATCTTGACGATCTTGACTTGACACCTGTAAGCAAACTAAAAGCCAAAACTTTTCACACCAACTAAAGGAATATTAAAATGAACGACACTAACACTAACACTAACACCGTAACGAAAACATTTGTAAAAGAAGAGGATCGTATGCAGTTCCTACCCGATTACTTTACTATACAGCACACACCCCCAATGGAGGAAGCAATATTCAGAGCAGCAGATCTTTATTGGAAAGATTATAGCGGTGGATATTGGGAGTTCTACCATATCACTGACCTGAAAGGTGACAAAGCACCCTTAATCGAGATAGGACAGACAGATGATATCAGGGTCGTTATCGAAAGCAATGATACAGACCTTACAACATCCCCTCTTGCAGCCTCTACCGCACTCAACCTTATAACTTTCAACCATGCAAGCTGGCACTATGCACATGAAGGAAACAACATTGAGTTCGCAAAAAAATTAGACGGTTACTACTTCTCTTTAAGAGATTGGTTCTTTGAAACAGATGAACTTACTAAAACAGAAGTTCAAGATATTATAATTATGATCGACTGATCGACTGGAGTAGCGTTATGGAACACACGACTTATAAAATAACAGATATTGTTCTGAATATATATAACACACCACGCCAAGATCTCCTTTTCTGCGACCTTCTCTTCAACATTAATGAAGATGATTTTGTTGTTGATGAGAGTTACGGTGCGGACATCGTATTAAATAACAGTATCTTAATTCAGGCTTATGGGAATAAAGATGAGGCAGACTTTTACGGAGTGACACATCCAGACGAAGCAACTTGGCGCAACAATAAACAGGAACAACTCACAGCCTTTAATCTTGAATACGAGGACGAGGTTAATTTTGAGCTGCAGAGAGAAAGAGAGTACCTGTAAAGGCAGATAATTCCGTAGGTCTTGCTGAGATCCAAGCAATAGAAGAAGAAAATCGTAATAAATTAAATATTATCGAGCGAGAGTCTACAGGCAGTAG
>Ga0233446_1001875_pt1 | contig 14429 bp, 11 predicted proteins | sample SI_124_October20_4_FD_182780 | JGI IMG/M metagenome (GOLD analysis project Ga0233446, IMG submission 182780) | Seawater microbial communities from Saanich Inlet, British Columbia, Canada - SI_124_October2016_120_MG | ecosystem: Environmental > Aquatic > Marine > Inlet | place: Canada: British...
TTGGCCGAAAGAACTTAAAATAGATTTCCTTGAGGAAGTTAAAAATCCTTATACTGTGTATAATTCTAAAGCAGTTGGAGAACCTCCATTGCTTCATGGAATTGGAGCATATTTTGCATTGCTGAACGCATTAGATGCTGCCAGGCCAAATAAATATTTAATGCCTTCTTTACCTATTACTCCCGAAAAAGCTTTTATGTATATTTATGAATAAAGAAATTGCGTGTATTATTCTTGCTGCCGGAGAAGGGCGTCGTTTTGGTGTGCCTAAATGGCAGGCCCAATATAAAGGAACAACTTTTCTTGAAATGATTGCCGAAAAGGTCGTTAGTGCTGGTATTTCCGATACCGGCTGTGTAATACGAAAAAATTCGATTCCTAATACAAAAGGCATTCAGTATGCTATAAATCCAAACCCTGAATGGGGGATGTTCTCTTCTCTTTATTATGGAGTAAATCTTTTTCCAAAAAAATCAGGATTTTTAATTATACCTGTTGACCATCCTTTTTTTAAATGTGAAACATTAACGAAATTGTGTGCACTTTTCATGACGTTAAAAATCGGCAAAGTTGTAAAACCTGTTTACAGTCAAGACAGTTCTTGTTATGCCGAGGGTTGTGTTCAAAATGAAGCAAAAAATAATAACCCAACTGCCCAAAAGAGATTGGAATCAGCGTGTAAATGCAGAAGTGGGCATCCAATTATTATACCCGGATCTTTGGCTAAGAATATACCAATAGGAGATTATAAAGGAGGATTGAAAAAGTTTATTGAGGATAAAAATGTACCTATACATAATATTTACATTGATGATCGCGGCGTATTAAAGAATATTAATACGTTGGCTGATATCCCATAAATACTAAAATAAATTTTGTAAACGTAGATGATTCAATTTGCTTCTCTCTGTAATTTCTATAGAGTATAATGTTCAGCCCATTGAAAAATATGATAGGAAAGGTGACTTTAAAATGATTGCAATAAGCTCACTGCAATCCCCTTTACAATATCAATAAAATAACACTACATGTTTTTAATTACATTGTTACTTATTTCTATTTGTCTTCTTGAAATCCTTGACAGGATAATAATTGCAACGTGCCGATTCCATCAAACTGCCATAGTTATTTAATGCTTTCAAAAAACAAACAGCTTTGTTTTTAAAATTAATTTTCATTTTATGTACTCCAAATTTATTAAAGAATTTTTAATGTGTATAACGTTAAGGCTAAATAATGCACACGTTAAACTAAGAACATGAAAGAATATATGCACACGTTAACAAAAGTCAAGTAAAAAAAAGGAAAACTTTTAATTTTATGATAATTTTTTTACAGAATCTCTAATTATTAGCGTTGATTTCATGCATTCAGATATGGGAGGAGATGTGTTTTTAGCTTCAATTCTGGAAAGCAAATACTTGAGAGCTTTAGTAATAATTGTTTGAGTTGGTCGTTCAATCGTTGTTAAAGAAGGAGTTAAATAAGATGCAAACTCTACATTATCCATACCTATGATTGAGAAGTCTTCAGGAACAGAAAATTTATTTTCTTTTATACATTTTAGAGCTCCTAAAACCATATTATCGTTTGCAAAAAAAATTGCACTAGGACGTGGCGTCAAGTTTAATATTTTATTCATGGCTTTATAACCGGAGCTAATGTTAAAATTCCCTTCCATAATATAGTTATTATTAATAGTTATAGAATTCTCTTTTAATGCTTCAAAATATCCGGAAAGTCTATTTACTGTGGAGGTAAAGTTATTTGTGCCTTTTACGAAGCAAATTTTTGTATGACCATTTTTTATAAGATATTCAATTGCCATTTTGACTACATCTTTTTGGTCGGCATAAATACAGTCAGAATGTAAACTATTGTATTTCCTATTTATTATCACCTGAGGCAATTTATTTTTTTCGACATGTTTTATAAATTTATCATCTTGAGAATCTTGAGTGAGCGTTATAATACCGTCAAAAGTCTTCTTGTTGATCAGATAGTAATCTTCTTCATTATAATCATCAATGCCTCTAACTATTAGTCTATATTTTCCTTTGAGTTGCACCTGAAGAGTTCTTATTATTTGAAAAAAGTAATCTGCTGTTATTCCGAAGTTTAATGTTGTAAAAAAAATACCTATGCTGAAAGATTTATTTAAGACTAGACATTTTGCATTGTTATTAGGTGTATAGCCATGTTCTCCAGCTATTTCTTTAATGTTTTTTTTGGTTTTATCACTTATTAGAGAGCTGTTGTTTAAGGCTCGGGAAACAGTTGTGTGTGAGACGCCAGCGAGTTTTGCGATATCTTTTATTGTAATACTCATAGTTTTATCAAGTAACCAAAACTTAATTAAAATTCACAGGCCTTGTAAGCCTTAAGTGGGGCTAAAGGATGCTAGAAGATCTACAGAATAATTAAATTGGTAAAGCGAAGTCTATAAATTGAATGCCTATATACTCGCCTGCTTATTTTACCACCTATGGTTTTGAAATACCAATACCAGGTCTAAGTTATTTTACACTCTCTTTAATTTCATCAACTTTGTCTGGAGCTTTTTCTGTAATATATTGGGCCGCAACCTGATATTTTTTAGACAGAAAATCAATTACTTCTACGCGGTATTTATATAACCCCATTCCCAGAATAATTAGTGCGAGAGAGTAAAAAAAACAACAACCTATTCGTTCTATTTTCATAATTTTTAACAGCCCCATTTTAATCGATTTTAATTATATTACGTTGAATAGATACTATAGTATTATTTATTTTATGATTTTGCCATAGAATTTTAATTATTTATTTGTTAATTTTTTTATAGAACTCTAGATTATACCGTAAACGGTGGGATATTATCGCTTCAGGCTACGCTCTCTGAGCTACGCCCAGACATGGTCGCCTTGCCGCATTTAAGACTAAAATCGCAAGCTAAAAGTTAGGATCTCATTCTACGAAAGTATAATGCTTATTGTGAAATGTAAAAAAAGAAAGGGCAAAAAGGATAATATGAAAAATTTCAGAAAAGAGTTATGGTTTAATGTTCCTAAGAGACGGGGGTTTGTAAATATTACACACAAGGTTGCAGAATGCATTAATGAATCTGGCATCAAAGAGGGGCTGGTTCTGTGTAACGCAATGCATATAACTGCATCTGTCTTTATCAACGATAATGAAGGCGGACTACATCAGGACTATGAACGTTGGCTTGAAGAGCTGGCACCGCATGAACCTATTTCTGCTTATTTGCACAATAATACTGGTGAAGATAATGGAGACGCACATTTAAAACGTCAAATTATGGGTAGAGAGGTCATTGTCGCAATAACTGATGGAGAGCTTGATTTTGGACCTTGGGAACAGATTTTTTACGGAGAATTTGATGGGCGTAGACCTAAACGTGTTTTAGTGAAAATCATTGGAGAATAATTCAAAACTGTGTGAAAAGTACTTCCCCCACAGCTTTGAATTATGTAATAATATGCACAATTTATTTAAAACTTGCAATAAGAATGGGCTTGCCTACATCTTCCTATTCTTTTTTTTTGTAGCATACGCGATATCTGCTTCTGATATTAATCTAAAGGACCTAAGAGAAAGGGCTTCCGGCGGAGACACGTCTGCATGCTTGAAAATCGGGAATTTATATTTTTTGGGGGAGCAAGTTAATCAAGATTTGTATATGGCTTTTCAGTGGTATTATGAAGCAGCGCTTAAGGGAAACAGTGCAGCACAATTTAATGTAGCTCTCTGCTATGACCAGGGATTAGGGACTAAAACTGACAAGTATGAGGCATTTAAGTGGTACCAAAAGGCAGCACGAGAAGATGTAATTCAGGCTAAATTTAATCTGGCAATCTATTATAAAAACGGTGCTGAATTTTCGACGGAGTCAGGTGTTGTTGTGTTAAATCAAGACCTCTCTAGAGCTATTGATTTATTTGAAAGCACCGCTGATGCCGGGTTTGCTCCTTCAAAAAGAGAATTGGCTAAACTTTACCTGAAAGGGCAAGGTGTGGAGAAGGATATTTCCAAAACGATTGTTTTATTAAAAGAAGCAGTGCTTGGTGATGATCCTGACGCTATGTCCCTATTAGCCCAATACCACATAGAAAATAAAAGCAGGGATAAAAAAAGAATAATATTTCTTTTAAAATCAGCGGCTCAAAATAATATACCTGAGGCTCTAAAAACACTTGGTTCATACTATGAGTGTGGTATCAACGTCCCGCAGGACAAGAAACTTGCTTTTTCGTACTACAAGAAGGCAGCAGAACAAGGATTGGTTTCTGCTCAAGTTAAACTGGCCGATTATTTTGCAAATGGCAATATCGTAGAGATAGACATATGGAAAGCAAAATATTGGTATAGAATGGCCGCGACACAAAATAATGCGTATGCTATGTTTATGTTGGGCACATATGCTGATCAAGGCATAGGAGAACCCATTAATAAAAAAACTGCAGCAAAATATTTTATTAAGTCAGCCAAAGCGAATTTCCCTAAGGCACAATATAATTTAGGAACTTATTACGCAAAAGGGGAAGGCGTAGAAAAAGATTTTAAAATGGCATTATTATGGTATAGAAAAGCAGCACTGCAGAATGAACCTAGAGCTCAGCGTGAATTGGGCTTTTACTATCTTCACGGCATTAATGAAGTTGAAACAGATTATGATGCAGGATTAAACTGGCTGACCTTAGCTAGTCAAAATGGGGATATGCAGTCTACAAACTTCATGAAAGAAATTAATATAAACTGAGTATATACTCGGTATGATTGATTGTTGTAGAAAAATTTTGAAAGAACCTGTGAAAAATTGCTATTTATTTGTTGTTTGAGTTTGAAATCTACTCAGCACAGCCTCTTGGTTCCGGGTACACTGGTTTGTGGGTAGTTATACAAAATTCAAACCAAGGGGGAGATAATCAACGTGTTCGTAAAGATATTAAAGGATGAAACTTAATTTTTTTATTCGTAATGAACTACCTCGGGGCAGAGCCCACGAGGTATCGACGCTTTTCAAAAAAGCTTAGCAAAAATCTGCTTATTTTAAAACGACCCAGAGGGTCGGGGAATAGACCCTCACTGATTTAAAACTTCCCCGAAATGTATTTTACCCTTTAATTATCTATGCTATTATTTGGATGGTAATTTTAAATTGAGTATGTAAAGAATTTTGTGTAAACTGTTTTTTATAATATTCTCTCATTTTTGTTAACTACTTTATGAAGAGAAAATTACAAAAAACAGTGTTTTTTTTGAGATTGCATTTACACAGATTTTTTTACAGAGCCTTTAAATTATCATCATTGCACCAAAATACTGTTTTAGACTTAGCAGCAGAATATAGGTGTTCATCCATTAATCGTGTTATTGCAGATGCTGTTGCTTTATCTAAAGACAATTCAATAGCGGCCATATTATTTCCTTCATTTAAAAGGTAAACATGAGGAAATTCTTTCATGAAAGCTGCAACGTCTATGTCTATTCGTGTCGCACGCTTATAAAATCTAATACAAGCCTTTCTCACCTTGTCTTGTAACTCTTTATAATGTCTTTTAGCGTATAGATTAGTGCGTAGCACCCTATGATTTAAATTTTCGTAGACAAGTTCAAAACATTTAGCTACTCCAGGTGTACCGACTATTGTTATTTCTGGTTCATTTCCTACGTAACTTTTTACTGCACTTCTTATAGTATTTCTATTAACTTCGGTACCAGCTTCCCAACAACCTAATACTTCTAAAGCCTGAACAAGTGCAGATTTCATGCTTTCTGTATCTTTACTTTCGTTTGCCGAGCTTAATGCTCCATGAGCTTCAGTATATGCAGTAGGAGTAGACCCACTTCTCTTATTAAATCGTTCTACTATATCAGACAAGTCAGCACGAAGGGTTTCATCAGCTCCTGCAACTGTAGAAATATGTAATCTAGACTTAGCTTTCATACGGCTAGCAAGTTTTTGTATGCCATCGATAGAAAGAGGGCATCCAATTACTTCTATCGATTCAAAATAATGTAAACTGCAATCTAGCATAACTTCCAAATTTTCATCATTAACTGCCTGACAACCAGACAAACTAATACGTGGTGAATTTATAGTTGCATCTATAAATTGCCGCACAGCGTCAATTGATAAATCTACGTTTGGTAAAACAAAAGAACAATCTGCTAAACTTGCCTCTTTAATTACTACACATACATCAACAAAAGAAAGACCAATACCAGATAAATCTTCCTCTATAAAAAGGCATACACTCTCACTTTTACTTTCTTTTGCCTTCCTGTAAGCTTCTCCAAGGTCTCTGAAACAAAAATCGGATCCAATTGATTTAAACACAAATAATCTAGTGTCTGCAGCAACACCTTCTACTTCTGCAGCGTCAATAGAACTGCATATTACATAAGAAAATACGAATAACATACACACAATAATTTTTTTCATTATAATCTCCTTTACATTATAGATACTAACATTTTTGGGTTCATTTTTGTTAAACTCATGCCCTTAATTTTTTAGACTTACGTTTATTTTATGAGATATACGCTATCCAATTGCAGGGCTTTTTCTAAATAACCTATAACAGTCATTTAAATTTTTTACTTAATATTGTTAACGACCTCCTTTCCTATTTTTGCAAGCTGATCATTTTTTGTTTTATCCAGTGCTATATCATAGTTTTTAGGCACAGCACCCTATCCATATGTAATCCCTGAAGTCAGAGAGTTGATAAAACTCATCAATAATATAGTGCAAGAAAAAAGTTAACCTGTTTATCTTTAACTATTTATAATGCATTTCAAAAGTCCGAAATGTTGCAAGTCGAGCATGTCTTATTGTTTTTCGTTTAACGGAAAAGATAAAACCATCTATAAGCAGCTTCAAAGCAAATCCCTATTCCCAAATCACAAGGGTATAATATAATGTAAACTTTTAAAAATTCAAGTATAATTAAGTTATCCCTAGCAATTAAAGAGGGAATTCTATTTAGATTTTTCTGGCTTTTAAGCGTTGAATTAAATCGAATGATGAATTAGATTCTGCTATGGTAGTGTCTCCTCCCTTTTTACTTTTATAATATTCTGAACATTAGTGTATTAGGGAAGCTTGACTGCTGTTTCTTTGCCTATTTTGTAGATATCCAGGTTAACAAAATAGAACCCAATAAAAAACAAAAAGCTAAGATAAGGCTACCTTGTGAAAGATATTATTATAAAAGGAGCAAGGCAACATAATTTAAAAGGGATAAATGTAAATATTCCCAGAAATAAATTTGTTGTCATTACCGGCTTGAGTGGTTCCGGAAAATCTTCATTGGCGTTTGACACACTTTATGCGGAAGGTCAGAGGAGGTATGTTGAAAGTTTGTCTGCATATGCAAGACAGTTTCTTGATCAGATGGAAAAACCCGATGTTGAACATATTGAAGGGTTGTCGCCGGCTATTGCAATAGAACAGCGTTCCTCTGCTTCAAATCCCCGTTCAACAGTTGCTACAACCACAGAAATATATGACTATTTGAGATTGCTTTATTCACGAATAGGAAAACCCCATTGTCCAAAGTGTGGAAGGTCTGTAAGCGGACAGAGTGTCCAGGCAATATGTGAAAAATTACTTAGAATACCTTCTGACAAAAAGTTACTAATATTGGCTCCTTATATTGTTGGAAGAAAAGGAGAACACAAAGATATAATTGAAAAATTGAAAAAGGATGGTTTTGTCAGAGGGAGAATAGATAATGAAATACGTAACCTTGATTCCAATACTACTCTTGCTAAAACAAAAAAACATACCATTGAAGCTGTTGTTGACAGACTAAGAACTGGAAAACTGGAATCTTCTAGACTGTCAGATTCAGTTGAATTGGCTTTGCGGTGTGGGGAAGGGATTATTACAATATTGCTCGAGAATGATAAGGGAAATAACAAGTGGGATGAAGAACAAATAAGTGAACATTTAGCCTGTTTGAAATGTGGGATAAGTTTTGGAAAACTTGAACCTCGAAACTTTTCATTTAATAGTCCGTATGGCGCCTGTAAAACTTGTAATGGCCTGGGTACGAAATTGGTGATGAATCCGGAATTAGCTGTCCCATATCCTGATTTATCCATAAAAAAAGGTGCTATTCCTATATGGCGAAGAGGTCCCAGACGTTTAATAATATATTATAATCATCTTTTACGATGTATTGCTGAACATTATAGATTCTCTGATTTGATGAAAACCCCTTTTAATATAATTCCGGACAAATTGAAAAATATTTTATTGTACGGCAGCGGTGATGAGATCGTAAAGTTTGATTACTGGCATAGAGGAAAAATGCATGAATTAAGAAAACCTTTTGAAGGAATTCTACCTAATCTTGAAAGACGGTATCTTGAAACAGAGAGTGATTCAGTAAGAGAACGTTTAAGAGGATGTATGATTAAAAGGAAATGCCCGGATTGCAATGGGGCCCGTCTGAACCCAACAAGCCTTGCTGTTACTGTAGGAAATATGGGAGTACAGGAATTCAACGCATTAAATATAGAGCAGGCAACGAAGTTTATTACCCATTTAAAATTAACAGATGAAAAAAAAACTATTGCATCAGAAATTTTAAATGAGATAGCATCAAGGTTGGGATTTCTCAGAAGTGTAGGTCTGTCGTATTTAACTCTTGACAGAGAAAGCTCTACTTTATCTGGAGGCGAAGCTCAAAGGATAAGACTAGCAACACAGCTTGGAAGTGGACTTGTAGGCGTGCTTTATATACTTGATGAACCAAGCATAGGCTTGCATCAGCGCGATAACGATAAACTTCTCGATACTTTAGTTAATCTTAGGGACACAGGAAATACTGTTGTTGTTGTAGAACACGATTTAGATACTATTCGCCGTGCAGATTATGTCATAGATTTAGGGCCTGGAGCTGGTAGACTGGGAGGAGAACTTGTCTATTGTGGTACGCCTGATAAAATGCTTTCTGCGAATACACATACAGCCGATTTTATATCAGGGAAACGAAATATTCCTGTACCTTCGAAGAGGATAAAAGGAAATGGCTGTTTTTTAACTATCAGAGGAGCTGCCCAAAATAACCTTAAAGACATTAATGTAAAAATTCCTTTAGGAACCCTATGCTGCATCACCGGTGTATCAGGCTCTGGTAAAAGCAGTTTGATTAATGATATATTACGAATTGCTATAAATAGACATTTTAATATTGGCAGAGAAATTCCTGGAAAACATAAAGAGATTCTGGGGCTAGATAATATCGGAAAATCAATTGTTATTGACCAGGCACCTATTGGTAGGACACCAAGATCAAATCCTGCCACATACACGGATGCTTTTACTTTAATTCGTCAATTGTTCGCAAAACTGCCTGAATCCAGGGCGCGCGGATATAAGCCAGGAAGGTTTTCTTTTAACGTTAAAGGTGGTAGGTGCGAAGAATGCAAAGGTGATGGGATAAAAAAAATTGAAATGCTATTTTTACCGAATGTGCATGTTCAATGTTCTGCTTGTAAAGGCCGAAGATTTAATTCCGAAACATTAACTGTTTTATATAAAGGAAGAAGCATTGCGGATGTCTTAGAGATGACGGTAAATGAAGCAACCGATTTTTTTGAAGCGATTCCTGCTTTATATAGAAAATTAAAAACTCTTGTCGATGTCGGTCTTGGATATATTCATTTAGGCCAAGCTGCAACAACACTGTCCGGAGGAGAAGCGCAGCGCGTTAAATTGGCGACAGAGCTATCAAAACGCCAACAGGGGCATACTTTGTATATTCTTGATGAACCTACTACTGGTTTGCATATAGCGGATGTGGAACATTTATTGAAAGTTCTGTATGAATTAAGGAATCAAGGGAATACAGTTTTGGTGATTGAACATAACCTTGATGTGATAAAAGTAGCCGATCATATTATTGACCTAGGCCCAGGAGGTGGAGATGAAGGAGGATATTTAATTGCGGAAGGAACACCAGAAGAAGTAGCAAAAAATACAAAATCATATACCGGACAGTATTTGAAAGAAATCCTGTTGCACTAGCCTATACTTCCATTATAAATTCTTTTTCATTGGTTTGCAAACTACATTAATTTTAAACCTGGTAAATCCTGAGCGTCTACTATTCCGACAACCTTATTGTCTCTATCTATAACAACTACATCATCAACCTTTTTAGATTCAACCAACTTAAGTACATTTACTGCCATTTGATCAGAGAAAACGGAAACTGGATTTTTGCCCATAAACTTTTTAACCGGATGGCTTAGAATAGATAAATCACAGGCATTACGTCTGAAATCACCGTCAGTAAAAATGCCAAGTAGTTTTTCCTGATTATCAACAACTACCGCACATCCGCTACGTTTTTGGGTCATATCCAGAATTGTGTCTTTGACGGTTGTATCAGAAGTTACTTTAACAAGTCTGTTGTCAAAATCTGACCTCATAATATCAGTAACTTTTAATGTTACAGATCTTCCTATAGCTCCACCTGGATGTAATCGCCCAAAGTCATTCATGGTAAATCCTCGAATGTCCAGAAGTACCATAGCCAAAGCATCTCCAATTATGAGAAGCGCTGTTGTAGATGTTGTCGGAGCTAGGTTAAAGGGGCATGCTTCTTTATCTATCGACATTAATATAACTATATTGGACCATTTAGCAAGATTTGAATTAGGGTTGCCGGTTATAGCGGCGATTGGAATATCAAGGCGTTTTGCAGATGGCAGCAATGGCAGTAATTCATCGGTTTCACCACTATAACTAAGAGCAAGTAATATATCATTTTTTTGTAGAACTCCTAAGTCGCCATGCATAGCTTCTACTGGATGTAGAAACATTGCTGGTGAACCTGTGCTAGCAAGGGTTGCTGCTATCTTATGCCCGATATGTCCACTTTTCCCTATGCCACTGACTACAATTTTCCCTCCCTTATCTAAAGTTGTTTTACAAGCATCTACTAATTGCTCAAATCCGTTACCAAGTTGTTCACGTATACAACGTATACCTTCGAGCTCCAAATCAATTATGCTTTTCGCCTTATCTAAAATATAACTCATAGTAACTCAACTTTCTCTATTAAAGGAAACTTAATGAAATAGGTTTGACTTATCATTTTTTTGTTTAAATAAAATGTGCTGTTGTTAAGTTATGTAATATAAATATATTAACAGGAAAAACAAAAGGAATTTTGAAACTAGAAATTATAAATCCAACATATTTTGCAATAAAACTCCATATGGAAGCTTTGAAAGGATTTGTCTGTGATGAAGATATTATTAACGGGATGCTTTCTGGATGATATAAAACCTCTGCTTAAGAGGAAAAAGATTGAATTAATTTCGAAGAATGCAGGTAATCCTGATTTAATTATCACACATGGCGGGGATGGTTCTTTATTAGGGATGGAGAGACAATATCCTGGGGTAGCCAAGCTGCCTATCAGAGATAAAAGAACTTCTCCTTTGTGCTCTAATCATTCATACGAAAGAGTAATAGACAATTTGTTGGCTGGAAAATTATCTAAAACAAAATTAATAAAATTATCAGGAAAAACAGGTAATCGTAAAATTTTAGGGATGAATGATATTTTTATTCATAACTTGAAAAAAGTGAATGCGATTAGATACAGAGTATGGATAAATGATGAATTATATTTAAAAGAAGTTGCCAGTGATTGTCTTGGTATCGCTACCCCCCATGGAAGTACCGCCTATTATCGAAGTATTACAAAATGCATTTTTAGAACCGGAATAGGACTAGCCTTTAGTAATTCAAGGGAACATGTGGACCATATTGTAATACCGGAAAATGCGGTTGTTAAGATACAGTTATTAAGAGGGCCTGCTTTTATAGTAGCCGACAATAACCCAAAATCCATCAAGTTTGAAACGGGCGATATATTAATTGTTTCGATGTCTCCGGCTAAAGCTATAATATATGGTTTAGATGTTTTTATGTGCCCGGACTGCAGAAAACTTCGACATACTAAAATTTAGATGAGTAATTATTCAGATAAAATTAAAAGGTTGTATAATCTGCAGCACTTCGGAATAAAAATGGGCCTAGAGCAGGTTAGCATTTTATTAAATAATCTTGGTAATCCAGAAAAAACTTTAAACTTTATCCATGTTGCTGGCACAAACGGTAAAGGTTCTGTTTGTGCCATATTAGCTTCTGCATTAAAAGGATTGGGTTATAAAGTAGGTTTTTATAGTTCGCCTCATTTAGTGTCGTTAAGGGAAAGATTTAGGATAAATGGAGAAGGCATTTCCAGGAAAAATCTTGCTGAGTTGATTGACTATACATGGCCACTTGTAGAAAGACTATATTCCAAGGACATAAGGCTTACTTTTTTTGAAGTAACTGTATCGATGGCAGCATTATACTTTGCCAGAGAAAAATGTGATTTTGTTTTATGGGAGACAGGCTTGGGAGGGCGCCTGGACAGTACTACCGTCGTGTCTCCAATTGTTACTGCAATTACAGGTATAGGGCTTGATCATGAAAAATATTTAGGTGATACAGAAGAAAAGATTGCTTTCGAAAAAGCTGGCATTATTAAAAAAAATATACCGGTGTTTGTTGGAAAAATGTCAGCTTCGGCTTTTCGAGTTATTAAAAAAGTTGCTAAAGAAAAAACAGCACCATTGTTTAACATTGATGAAAAAATTCTTTCTTTTAGAAAAGAAGTAGATGAAACTTCCTTGAAAGGTTGGCATTTTTCTAAAATTAATAGGAAGAATCAGGTGTACTTCAAAACTTCTGAAAAAGAAAACAATAACAACTATTATCTTCCTTTCCCGGGAGAAGCACAGCCGGATAATATGAGACTAGCACATATTATCTTGGAGTTTTTATCTAAAAAGTTTAATTTTAGCTTAAAAACAGCCCTGGAAAGCATAAGAAACCTTAAATGGTATGGAAGAATTCAGCAGTTATCGGATGGAAAAATTCTTGACGGGGCACATAATCCTCAAGGCATCAGTTCACTGGTAAAAACCCTACAAAATTCATTTAATCATCAAAAATTTACTATTATTTTTGGGTGTTTGGAAGAAAGAAATCCGGAAAAAGCTATACCGATACTTTCCCAAATTGCTAAACATTTTATATTTGTTCCAATTGATTCATCTAGGCCATGCTTCCTACCTGAAAAAATTCTTGATATAGCTAATAAAATAGGTTGTATTACTCCATGTTCAGTTATGAGTTCTTTGAAAGGAGCTTTAGAGTTGACTAAAAATAAAAGAAACATTTTAATTACTGGGTCATTGTATCTGGCAGGTGAAGCGTTGTTGGACTATTACAGTAAAGAAGAAATTATAAATATATAAAACAAGGATGAGAATAAGAAAAATAATAAAATGTATCATGGCTACATAATAGCAAAAAGTTGAGCCGAAGCAGGCACAAAAAAGTCAACAATATCCCTTTAAACTTCTTGGGCAACGGCCTACGCGATGCACTTGATCCTAAAAAAATGCCAGAAAAATAGAATTGCCCATTGCCAACAACTTCAAAATACGCTACAACCACTGTTATAGATTAATCTAAGTGGTAACTTTAGAAGTTTGAGGTTTTTAAAATCTTCTTTGATTAAAAAAATACCTCAAGAAATGATAAATAGTCGCTTCGCTTTGCCACATTTTGAGTCTAAAATGCAAACGTCAAAAGTGCCGATTATGGGCGCGTTTAGCATATAAACAAAATGTAGTTTGGAGGATTGGCCATGAAACAACGACCGTATCTTTTATTTATTTGCTCTTTTTTTCTTTGTGTGGTATCACCGCTTAGTGCTGATAAATTTCAGTTTCATGGAGAGGGTAAACTTTCTGATGCTCTCGCAAGCTGGTCAGGTGCAGCAACAGCCAAAAAAGCTTGGTTATATCCAAAGGCCCTTGAGGATTATATGCTGAAAACCATCAAGAGCGAAAGAGAAAAACAAAACGTATTTGAGCTCATCCGACAGCTTATTGTAGAAACTGAATTTCACACTGATCCTTGCCTTACTGGATGCACGAGCTGGTGTCCTTCAAGAATTTGGAGCAGAGCTAAATGCTTAGATTTTCTTGCTATGACTTACGAACAGCTTGGCAACAAATACCTGGACGAAGGAAAAAAAAATGATGCACACATCCTTTTTTTCCTTGCCCTTACTTGTCACCTACGCAAGCCAGACATTACTTCAGATTTCTTATTTTCCCACTTGGATAGGATGACAGAAAGAGATACGCAGACGATTTTTCCTTGGTGTATGCTGCGCCATTATTCTCAGTGTGTAAGATTGTTAAAAAGTTTACAAAAAACCTGCGGTTCAGAAGGTGCTCGTATCGCTCTGAGGAAGCTTGAGGAGAAGGAAGAGCAAAAAGCATTATTGGACAGTCTTACTGGTAGATCACTAAAAGATTACCAGTTAAAACAA
>Ga0233446_1001881_pt1 | contig 14393 bp, 13 predicted proteins | sample SI_124_October20_4_FD_182780 | JGI IMG/M metagenome (GOLD analysis project Ga0233446, IMG submission 182780) | Seawater microbial communities from Saanich Inlet, British Columbia, Canada - SI_124_October2016_120_MG | ecosystem: Environmental > Aquatic > Marine > Inlet | place: Canada: British...
TGGCTCTTGAACAGGGGCATAAGGTGTTTGTATCTGTTTATCGTTTTCCTGAAATACCAATACCTATCGCTAAACTTAAAGAAAAAGGTGCTTTTATTCATTTTCGGGAAAGATATAATCCTAATCAATCAATTTTTAAAAAGCTAAATAACTACTTGAAAAAATCTGGTGTATATCGAAAACTTTGGGATTTTAAGCCGGATCATATACTTATCAGTCAGGGAAATAACTTTGATCTAGTAGTACACCATTATAGGCTCTTTGAAGAAATAAAACAAAACAATATTCCATATTCAATTATTTGTCATAGCCATTCGCAGTATGGTTTTATTCCTGGCAAAAATATTTATCCAAGGGGAAAAGAAGTGTTCTTAAAAGCAAAGAATATCTTTTTTGTTTCAAATCGTCAAAAAGGATTGACTGAACGTAATTTATGTACTGAACTTAACAATGCTAAAATAACTTGGAATCCTTTAAATATAAAGACAAAAAAGTACTTAACCTGGCCAGATAACAGAATTGTTCAATTTGCGATGGTTGCAGGTTTAACTTCAGGTAAAGGGCATGACACTTTATTTGAAATATTATCTCATGAAAAATGGAAAACTAGAGACTGGCATTTGAATATATATGGTGATGGTGATGGAAAAATGTATTTAAATGATCTGGTTAAGTGGTATAATATTAACGATAAAATAACATTTCATGGGTATGTGAACGATATTAAAACTGTCTGGAAAAAAAACCATATTCTACTTATTCCTTCAGCCGGTGAAGGCTTGCCTATGTCATTGTGTGAGGCAATGATTTGTGGCCGACCGGCTGTTGCAACAGATGTGGGTGGTCATTCGGAAGTAATTAGTGAGGGGGAAACGGGTTTTATAGCTGATGCGTCTACTGCAAGTTCTTTTGCGAATGCACTGGACAAAGCTTGGTTTAACATTGAGAAATGGGAAGAAATGGGCAAGAAAGCTTCAAGTTTTGCATTTAAAAAAATTAATCTAAAACCTCATGAAAGCTTGCTAAGTGGCCACATTTTAAGTTAATTGCAGCACATAACTCTTGTGAGTATGGTTTTAAAAGAAAAATAACCAGTTTAATTGCTAATATGATTCCTCGTAAAAAAGATATATTTTTAGATTCAATCATTTATCCGGATAAAAAGCTAGGAACAAATGCAAAGTGTATAGCATTTGAAAAAATTTCTGAAGATAATAGAAACTGGAATTATTATGAAAATTTTTAGTTTGAAAAAGTTTGTTAATTCTCCCGTGTTTATTATCGGGCAATATCGTTCAGGTACTACTATAATAAAAAATAGTATTGGATCGCATAAAAGTGTTTACTTAAATGCATTTGAGTCACCAGCTTTAAATGATCTGGGAAAGGTAGCTTATAAATATAAAAACTTGGATTTCTACAGAACTTCAACTTTAATAGGAGAAAAGAGATTTAAAAGAAAAATTAGATTATTAATGTTTGAAAGCTATATAGGAGACTTATATTCATTAAGAAAAGAGTTAGGAAAGTTAAGAAGGTTTAATTTTAGTATCTTTAACTGTAAAAAATGGGTAGCTAGTGTTTCTCCAACAGAAAAACAGTATTTGGGGCTAATATATATATATCCAGCTTTAAAAAGTATTTATATCTATAGAAATGGTATTGAACAAGTTAACTCTTGTATGAACCATGCATCATTTAACCATGATTCATTTCAAAATCATTGCATTTATTGGGTTAATTATATAAATAAGTTTAAATATTTGGAGGGTTTTGAAAATAATTTACTGATACGGCAGACAGAATTATTAGAGAAACCAGAATTCACTTTTAGAAGGATTATGGAGTTTTTAAATTTGGATTTTGATAATAGTTGTGTAGAGTTTTGTAAAAATAATGTAATTCATCCATTAGGAGAACATTCCTTAAAGGATACAAATGCCAAGCAGTATTTTAATCAAAGAGGAAGTGCGTGGTATAAATGGAGTTCTCTTCAGAAAAAGAAATTTCGTGCTATTTGTGGCGAGAAAATGAAAGAGTATGGTTTTGAGATACCAGATGAATAATATAGGTTTTTTTTCTTGTGTCCTAAATGATTGTTGAGACACAAATTATGATCTTTTTTTACGTGTGCTTTGAAAAAGCCTTAAAGGAATAAAAAAGTTTAGAGGCAATGAAAAGATACCATAGTTTTTTACTATGAACTATGTTTGTTTTTATCTAAGAGAACGTTAGTGAATTATATTATAAGCAGGAGAATATGAAATATATAAACAGAAACTCGATATTAAAACTTTTTAAGCTGTTTAATGGTTATCCTGTCAATACTTTTTTATCAGGAGATGGTGTAATACTTGCTTTTCATAGAGTAACTGATAAAAAATTAAGTATATATAATCATGGTTTAGAAATTTCAGCATGCAAATTTCAAGCTATGCTTAATTACCTCCTAAAACATAATTACGAATTTATTTCTTTAGATAATGCTTTGGAACGAAAGTTTTCTAGGTCATGCAAAAAATTTGCAGTTATTACCTTTGATGATGGATACAAAGATAATTTTACTGTTGCTTATCCTATTCTTAAAAAGTACAAAATTCCTTTCACGGTTTATGTGACTACGAAGTTTCCTGATAGAACAGCCATTCTCTGGTGGTATTTGCTTGAAGAAATCATAATTAAAAAGGTAGAAATAAAATTTACTTATCTGGATGTAGATTATTCCTTTAACTGTGCTACAGAACAAAAAAAAGAAATGACCTTTAATGCTATACGGAAATTTATTATTGATACACAACCTAATGCTATTAAAGAAAAACTTACCGCAATATTTAGATACTATTTTGATAGTTTATATCAAGGCATAAAGGATCTCACTTTATCTTGGAAAGATATTTCTATATTAGCTCAAGATCCTCTAGTTTCAATAGAGAATCATACTGTTAATCATTTTTCTTTAGCACATTTACAAGCCCAAGATGTGCGTTGTGAAATCGAAGAGGCTAAGACTTTAATACTGAAAAAAACGGGATCCATTACAAAACATTTAGCCTATCCTTTTGGATCTCGCAACGAAGTTAATCAGGCTACTGCAGAAGCTGTTAGCGAGTTAGGATACTCAACTGCTGTTACCACTATGCCAGGGAATATCTTTAAAGAATGTTTTAATAATAGATTATTGTTACCTAGATATACGATCTGTGAAAAAACTTCAAAATATGAGCTTAATATGATGCTAAACGGGATCTATGCTTTTTTAAGAAATGGATATAAAAACCCAATAACATTATAGATGAAATGGATTTTATTATGGTGAAATTAAATAGAAAAATTTATGAGTCTACTGAAGTTGTTAATGAATATGCGGACCAGGAGCAATTACAAAAACCAGAATTAGCGATTTTGTCTACTTTAAAAGACGAACTCAAACATATGAAAATGTTAGATATTGGTGTTGGTGGAGGACGAACAACTATTAACTTTAAAGGATTAGTAAGTGAATACATCGGTATTGATTATTCTAAGGGCATGATAGATGCTTGTTTAAAACGTTTTCCTAAAGAAAAAAATGTATCCTTCAAGTTAGCTAATGTTGTTGCGCTTGACAATTTTAAAGAAAATTACTTTGATTTTGTTTTATTTAGTTTTAACGGAATAGACTGTATTAGTCATGATGACAGAATAAAAGGCCTTAAAGAGATAAAGCGTGTTTTAAGGGATGAAGGAGTTTTTGTTTTTTCCACACACAATTTATATAATATTAAAAAACTTTATTCTATTAAAGTCTATAAAAACCCTCTGTTTTTTATCAGGCGGATGCGTTTTTTTTGCAGACTTTTTTTGTCGAACAAATTCCCCTGGAAACTAAAAAATATGGATTGGGCAATTGTCAACGATGGTGTTTACGGGTTTAGGGCACGTCATTATTATATAAAACCATGTTTTCAGGTTAAACAACTAGAGGAGTTAGGGTTTAAAAATATTAAACTGTACTCACTAGAAGGAAAAGAACTCGATATTTCTCAATTGGATATGACAGCTGATCCATGGATTTATTATTTATGCAAAAATGAGTAATTTAAAGTGATTCTTCCTTTAATTTTTAGCTATAAAAGTAGGATTACAACAAGATGAAATGGACTTTTAAATGGATAAATGACTGGGAATATATACAAAGCTCAGAATTTATAATCTGGTGGACAGATATATTTAATACTTCTTTAAATAAAAATATTTTTTGTCATCACGTTTTGGTTCGCTCATGGATAAAGGAAAAAAATGTTAAGCCTTTTTTTTGTATTGCTGAATCGCAAACGATCACTGTTTTTTATCCTCTAGTAATATTAAAAATGGGTATTTTAAAACGGCTTGTCCCTGCTGGACAATATGAATTTGATTATTTAGAACCTTTGTTTTGTGGCTGTAATAGTCTCAAAACCATTGGATCCTTTTGGGAAAATTTCGAAATGGAGGTGCTTAAGCATAAAAAATATTGGGATACATTCAAATTACGTGGAGTTAGAGAAGAGTTTCTTGTCAAGAATAGCAATTGGCAAAAAGAAGAGATATGTCCTGGGATCGATTTAAGGAAATATTCAAACTTTGATGAATATATGCTAACAAGACGTTCGTCGTTTCGCAAGGATACGTATCGTCAAATTAGAAGATTAAATCAAGATGGTGACCTAAAATTTTATATTTATACAATAGATGATTCAAAATTGAACTATGCAATCAACGAATTCCTCAGATGTCGTGAGGATAAATGGAAGTACACAAGTACTTATCGAAACACAATTAAAGGCATAATGATAAGTTCAATAAGAGCAAATATAGGGCAGCTTTCAGTGTTGTTTTTAGGTGATATTCCTATTAGTTGGCATTTCGGTTTTATTCATGCAAAAATATTTTATTACTGGTATCCCCTAACTAATTCTGATTTTCTAAAATATTCTCCAGGGAAAATTCATTTATACTATTTGCTTGATTTTGTCTTTAAAAAAAGCATAACTTATTTTGATTTAATGCTAGGTGATGAAGAATACAAATATGAATGGGTTAACTGTCAAGCTCAGACTTATTACCTTTATATGACTTCAAATAAATTTAAAACAAAATTTAAATTTATGATTTGTAATCTCAAAAATAAAGCGTTTTACATAATAAAATCTTTACTTACAACCCAAACTAAATTTTTATAGCTTTGTGTAGAAGAATAGTTTGAAAAATTAAAAACAAAATATAAAGATTTTTTTGAACTTAAATGAATACTATTTCTGACCAATTAGTCTCTGTTTTAATGACGGCTTATAATCGAGAGGATTATATTGCAGAGGCAATAGAAAGTGTACTGGCATCGACGTATCAGAATTGGGAATTGATTGTTGTTGATGATCGCTCTAATGATAAGACTGTCGAAATATCTAGAAGCTATGAACAAAGAGATTCTAGAATAAAAGTGTATGTGAATGAAAAAAACCTAGGTGATTACCCCAACAGGAATAAAGCAGCAAGTTATGCAAAAGGAAAATACTTAAAATATCTTGATTCAGATGATATTATTTACTCATACGGGTTGCAAACGATGGTTGAAGCAATGGGACGTTTTCCTGAGGCAGGAATAGGCTTATCTTTTAATAGTTACCAGAATGATGTAAAACTTCCTGTTTCGCTTACTCCAACTGAGGTCTTCGAATGTCATTTTTTTAAAACAGGTTTGCTTTATATAGGCCCAAGTGGATGTATTTATCAACGTGATTTTTTTAAAGAAATAGGTGCTTTTAAAATGTATGGAGTCGCATCTGATTATGAATTTAATATTAGAGCAGGTATGCACAAACCTATTGCATTAATGCAGCGCGATTTAATATGGTGGAGACAACATGAAGGACAGGAAATTAGTTTAAGCAAAACTGAGTACTTTGAGTTAAACTATAAGATACATCAAGAAATCGTAAAAAATGTGAATTTACCTCTTTCTAAATTAAAAAGAAAAGAACTTGTTATTAATATAAATAAAAATTATGCCCGTAAGATTATCTTGTTGTTTATCAAATGTCAATTTAGACAAGCATTAAAAATTTTAAATATTACTAAATTACCCCTTTCTAGTTTTGTCTATGCCCTAATGCCTCGCTTTTTAAGGAAAAAACTTCTTTGAAAAGTTAAAATTTACTCGATTTAGATGATACGTTAAAGCGATTAATCGGTAAATTGTTAAAGAAATTTGTAGCTGTAAGTTTTGGCAGATGATTATGAAGATAATTGTGCTTATTCGTAGCTCTAAATATTGTATATTTTAAATTCATATTGGTTAGTCTATTGCACAAAGACAGTAAGAGGCGAACTTCCTACCCAAAAGCTTTTTAATAATGCGATTAAGAATTACTAATATTCTAAATAAAATATTTTGGTTTCAATCTAAACATTTTTTTCAACAATGTACAATTGTAGTAGTAGAAAATGAATAATTTAAAGGTGTTCTTAGCATTAAATAGTTTTTTTCCAAATGGTTGTGGCGGCACGGAAGTTTATGCTCTAGGACTTGCTCGATATTTGAGAGAAAAAAACCATGATGTTTTTATTCTTATTCCATGTAAAGAAACTAATTGTAGCAAATATATTTATGATGGATTCACTGTGTACCAGTACCCAGTGAATCCATTAGATAATATCCTTAAAAAGAAAGATTTGAATTGTTTAGCAGGCTTAGATTGCTTTAAAGGAATTTTGTCTCTTACAAAACCTGATGTCATTCATTTTCATTCATATAATAGAGCTATGAATTCGAGACATATTAGGTTGGCTTATGATATGGGAATAAAAACTGTTTTTACTTCTCATTTGGCTGGCCTTTTTTGTGCAAGAGGGGATCTTTTTTATAAAAACACGAGGCCCTGTGACGGAAAAATAAGATTGCATCGCTGCATGTCGTGTTATATCCACCAGAAACACAAATTATTTTATTGCTCTGGAATTGTAGCATTTGGTATTAATTTATTTATATTGCTGTTCCCATGGATAAAGCAATATAAACCTTCGCTAAATTTTATTAAACGCAAAAAAGAAGAGTTAAGAAACCTAAATAAATATTGTGATAAAATTATTTCGATTTCAAAATGGATGCTGAATACGTATGCTTTAAATGGAACAACAAAAGCAATAGCTATATGTCAGGAAGTGTCTAAGAATAAAGTGAAGATAGAAAGACATTTACGTAGGGGAAACAAAATTAGTTTGATTTTTATTGGCAGATTGTATCCTATAAAAAATATTGAATTATTATTAAATGCATTATCTAGTTTTGACAAGTTTTTGTTTGATCTGACAATGACAGTTATACCTAACGAAAATAGTATGGATTATTATCATAAGATAAAAGGAAAATATAAGTTGTTGGGATATAATAAATGGCATGAAAAAGTATCGCAAGAAAAGGTAAAAGATCTGCTTAAATCATCAGATTTACTTTGTTTGCCGTCAATAAGTGAAGTTGCTCCGATGGTTATAAAAGAGGCATTTGATTGTGAGATTCCAGTTATCGGTTCTGATATTACTCCTATAAGTGAGATAGTAACTCATGGGAAGGATGGACTTTTATTTGAAACAAATAATGTGGAATCTCTGAAAAAGCAATTAAATCAACTTATTACTGATAAAAGCCTATTAGCAAAGTTGAAAAATAATGTTCGGGCTATGACAGATATTACTGATGTTTACAGAGCTATTGAAAAACAATATCAACTATTAATGTCAACAAATTAAACGAAATATTTCATAATGATTAGAAAACTCAAACAGAAAGCAAAAGAATTTGATACGTGGTTTTGGAATATATTTTTTAAACACGTGAAAGCTTTTCCAGCGTTGAAATATTATCCAAAGGGTCGAAATCATCTATATGATATTTTAGTAGAAGAAAAAAGGAATGATAACTTTGTTATATTTGATATAGGCGCGAATATTGGACAAACTGCCAAGTTCTATAATAATTTGTTATCAAAACCGCAAATTTATTCATTTGAACCGGTAACATCAACGTTTAATCAGCTAAATGCGAATATAAAAGAATCAAATATATCTTGTTTTGAATATGCGCTGGGTGCAAAAAAAGAAAAAGTTGAAATTGTTGTTGATGATAGTAATAACGGATTAAATTCTCTTGTAAAAAATGTTTATTCCAGTTTAAATACAGGTAAAACTGAAATAGTAGAAGTACATACCGTAGATGAAATTTTTGAAAAGCTTAACTTAGACAGAATAGATATTTTAAAAATTGATACCGAAGGTTTTGATTTGGAAGTATTGCATGGAAGTAAAAATGTTTTGTCTGATAGGAAAGTTAAGTATGTTTTTTGTGAAGTTGGTTTTAACAATGAGCCAAATAAAGGTAATTTCTATGAAATTAATAAGTTGTTGAGAAAGTATGATTTTTGGTTATGCGGGTTTTATGATTTTTATCGTTGGGGAGATAGCTTTACATATACAGCATTTTGTAACGCACTATTCAAATTAGTGGAAGATGTTGCTTAAATGTTAGTTCTTAGTTGTCGGTTGATGGGTAAAATAATATGTATAAACCAACAATCAACCAACATTTAGACCAGTTTAGTGGTGAGCAAAATCAGTTCAATCGGCGTAATCTGTGGACAAAGAGTATTTTTGGCCCCAAGCTCCCAATAATTAGTTTCATTAGTTGAATTCGTTGATAAAAAGAATGTGTTAAATGAAAATTTTAATTACTACCGATCCCGAAATTCCTGTTCCACCAATCCTTTATGGTGGCGCAGAACGTTTAGCATCCGATCTAATTGATGCTTATACTGATAAAAATCATCAAGTTTTTTTGATTGCAAATAGAGAGTCAAAACACTCTAGGGTGGAAGCTTTCTACCCATGGAAGTCTAGCAGTTCTGTTGGTTATAAAAATATTGTGAAGAATGCCCTACAGTTACGTAAAGTTTATAAACAGGTCAAACCAGATATAGTACATTGTTTTTCCAGATTGTTGTATATATATCCATTGTTATTCACATCTAATGCTTTGTTTGTAAAGCGTTATGGCAGGTTTATTTCACCTAAATCCATTAAATTAGCTAAATGTTTAGCAGGAGAAAGGTTGCAATTAGTAGCTGCTGCATCTCATATGCTTAATCATTTGCCGAAAAAATCTCAATGGAAAGTAATCTATAATTTTGTAGATACAGACTTCTATTGTGATTCTAATTGTGAAAAGAGCGGTTTGTTTTTTTTAGGTCGAATTGAGGATATAAAAGGTGTTAATGAAGCCATTCAGATTGCAAATAAACTTGGTGAACTGTTAATAATTGCCGGTAACATTGAACCGGAACATCAAAAGTATTTTGAAGAAAAAGTAAAACCATTTTTGAATGATAAAATTACTTATATTGGTTCAATAGATAATAAGAGAAAAAAGGAGATTTTTCAATCTGTAAAAGCTACCTTATTTCCTATAAAATGGGAAGAGCCTTTTGGAATTGTAATGGCAGAAAGCATGGCTTGCGGTACTCCTGTTATTGGCTTTAGGAGAGGATCCGTTCCTGAAGTAGTTAAAAATAATGAAAGTGGATTTGTTGTCGAATCTGTTTCTGAAATGATTGAAGCAGTAAAGAAAATTGATAAAATTGATCGTAATAATGTAAGAAAATATGCTGAGAAAATGTTTTCTAGAGATAATGCTGCACAGCAATATCTCGACTTGTTTGAAAAATTGATAGAAAAAAATAATGAAAAATAAGAAAGTATTGTTTCTCACCACCGCAAACCTAAGCATTAAACCACGCTTAGTAAAAGAGATTAAAGAAGCTCAAAAAAAATATGAAGTACATTTAGTTTCTTTTACCATTGGTAATTGGTCTGATTCGAATCATAGAAACTTAGCTGATCAACTAAATATAAAGAATATTGAATTATCTGCTACCCGCAATAATTTTATTCAATGGTTAATTGTAACCTCAATAAATAAGATTTCATTATTACTTTGGCCACTATTTAAAAAAAATCTACTTCTAACGACATGTGCAAGTAATAAAAAAAGTATAATTCTACTATTGTATATACTTTTTAATAGAGAGAAATATTGTTTTGCTAATGGTAGAAATAATGCGACTCTATATCCTGTATATTTGTTAAAAACAATTAAAAAAACACCTTTTATTTTCGATGTGGAAGACTACCACCCTTGTGAAAATGTTAGTTGGTGTAATTCTTTGAATGAAAAAATGCGTAGAGAAATATTAATGAGAAATATTTTACCTAACTCTGCGTATATTACCTCTGCCAGTCCAGGTATTGAACAAAAAACTCTTGACCTACTGAAAAGTAAAATTAATCATCAAATAATTTTAAACAGCTTCCCTATGGGTGAGTTTTTACAACCTACAATGAATGCTGAAAATCATAAATTGAAATTCGTATGGTTTTCTTTGGAAATATCAAAGTCAAGAGGGTTGGAAATTTTGCTCCCTGCATTATATGAGTTTAAAGGGGATATTGAGTTAACACTGATTGGTGATCTTAATCAGCAGTTTTATAATGATTTTCTTGTTGAATATAAAGAATTAATAAACTTTAAACCTCCTATGTCGCAAAAAAAAATGCATCGAAAACTTATTGATTTTGACATTGGTTTAGCTCTTGAATTGAGCGATATTGATTTAAACAAACAACTAGCACTGTCTAATAAAATATACGCATATACTCAGGCTGGATTATATATATTAGCTACTGATACTCTGGCACAAAAGCAGTTTATTGAAGAAGCCCCTGAAAGAGGGATTGTATGTGGACAAACTATTGTCAGTATGAAGAAAACTCTTCTGCAAATGATTAAAAATAAAGAAAAGATCAGAGCTAATGCAGTGAAACGTTATAACAACGCTAAATCGCTTGCATGGGAAAACGAACGTGTCAAGCTAAGTGAAATTTGGGCAAACATAAAGACTAACCACTAATTTTCACTTATTGTTAGTAATTTTTAAATAGCAAATATGGATAGTATTGGAGTATGCATCGCGTGAAACCCAAAAACTTATCAAAAATAATTTTATCTGATAGTTTAACAGAATGGTATAGAGATAGAGAGGAAGTCAAACATAAAACAGACAGAGATTTATTGTTAAGTGATCCTTTTTACAGGTTTATAAGAATTATAAATTTACTTGATAATAACATTCCTGTAAATGAATTGACGAATTCACATTGTCTAGATTTAGGTTGTGGACCTGGGAATTTTGCTTCGATTATTACTAAAATATTTAACCTTAATATGGTTGCTGTCGATCAGTGGGATTTAGATAAACAAATTAGCAATATCCCTTTTAGTTATATCGATATGAATATTGCAAATGATTGGCCTTTTGAATATAAATCATTTGATCTAGTTTCTGCATTGGAAGTAATAGAGCATATGGTTGATACAGATTCTTTTTTGAAAAAAGTATACAAGATATTAAAGCCAGGAGGTTATTTTATTTTAACAACTCCGAATATTAACTGTTTGAGAAATAGATTAATGATTCCTCTTGGAAAATATCCTGTTCCCATGGAGTACAAAAATGTAATTCATCATGTTCGTTTATATAATCGTAATTTGTTAGAAAAACATTTGAATGAATATAATTTTAAAATCATAAAAACAATTGGTGTTAGTTTTTTAAAAGAAAAACATAATAGATATAAAATATTAAAATATATCAGCGAAAAAATTGCTGATAAATTCCCGCAGTTTTGCAATAATATCATAACAATAGCAAAGAAAAAGAGAGAGTAGCAAATTGCATAGAAGTTGAGAGGAATTAAAACTTCACCACTAATGGATACTAATTTGCGACAATAAAAAATTGTCTTGCATGGTCAATGAAAGTTAATTTACACGAATTATTTTATAGAGCCCTTAGGTTTAAGAAAAATAAGCATTAAATGTTTTAAATATAGATTTTTTTTGGCATGATATTTTCTACGACAAATTTTTATACTATGAATATTTGTCTACGGATTCAGATCACAAAAAAGGAAGAGTTTAGTTTTTTATCCTAATGAAAGATTACTGGAATTGAATAAAAAAGAAAAAAGAAAAAAGCATCAAATATATTATAATAACTTTTTTCCTATTATTGTTTTTATCCCCTTTAGTCTTAAAAGCTATTAGTGTGGATAATTATATCTTTCAATTCTGTGGAGTTAAATTGTTTGGTGCAATGCAAGTACTTTCAAATGATGCAATAATTTATTTTATTATATTTTTGTTGTTTTATTTATCCCTTTTAGATAAAACACCAAATATTGCATCTGTAATAATAAGAATAGTTGCTATTATTGTGCTGAGTTTATACATCATTGACTATTACGTGATAACTAATTTTTATACTCACTTTGTTATAAGTGATGCAATTAAATATGCATCCTATGCTCCTAAATATATTAAACAAATATATGAAAAAGGATTTATCGTTTTTTTTATACCTCTTGCTTTAGTAAGCGTTACTGTTTTAATTATTTTTACAAAATACAAAATTAAAAATAAAATCATTCATTGGTTCTTTATTGTTATACTACTTTTTTTCTTGTTGATCTCATCCTTTACCAGTAATGAAAATTATGTCCATGCTTGGATGTATAGAAATTTTTTCGACTATAACTTAATGATCCTATCCGAATCAAAGGACTATAGTGATGAGTTTATAGATAATTTTGTTTTTGATGATAAAATGTTTTACTCTTCCAAAATTCCTGAAACCCCTAATATCATTATACTATTGGTTGAATCACTTTCATCATACCAAAGTCTTTTTTTCTCAGGGATAAAAAACTGGACACCAAACCTCGATGAAATTGCCAGTGAGAATATTTCTTATAAAAATTTCTATGCGAATGGTTATACTTCAGAATGTGCCTTTTTATCATTGTTAACTGGGCATTATCCAATATATCCTCCACCAGATTTATCACATGGCCGTAGAGTACCATTTTATGGTTTTTATGATATTGAAGATTCATTGCCTAATATTTTGAATAGACAAGGTTATTCAACTGAATATTTAGCAAATTCTGATGTCGACTTTTTGAATATAGGAAATTGGGCTAAAAGTATTGGCTTTACTTATATCGAAGGTAGTGAACATCCATATTATAGAAAATTTGATAAATTTTCTTTTGGTGCAGCTCCTGATAAAGCACTTTTTGATCGTGTTTTAGAGAGGGTTAAATTTAATAAGAATAATAATTATTTTCTTTTTGTCAAAACTACAAGTAGTCATCCCCCCTTTATAGACCCTGAGAGCAAGATAAAGTCTGAAGCTTTGGTTTTTAAATATGTAGACAAGCAGATTGGAATTTTTTATAAAAAACTAGAAAAACTGGATTTTTTTAAAAAAGGAATCTTGGTAATTGTTGGGGATCATCATGCGATGGTTCCTTTGAAAAAAAAAGAAATAGATAGTTTTGGACCATTGAAAGTTGTCGCCCAGATTCCTATGATTGTGTCTTATGGAGGCAAAAAAAAGTCTGTTGTATATGAACAATACCAGCAAGTGGATGTTTTTAATAGTATTAAATGTCTTATTTCTAATACCCAACTCTATTCTGATTGGCTTGGAGATGTGTTTAGCTATGGTAAAAAAGCAGCAAAATATATTTTATTTAGGCGTGGTGATAGCAGGAACCTTATTAGTGTGTTTTCAGGTGATAAAGATTTTCTGATTAAATTGGATGGAGACAATACTCATATGAGAGGGAATCATTCTCTTGATAAGGTAAAACGAGATTTAATAGTTAAAAAGATAAATTATCTTAGAATAATACAAAATAATAAAGCACATTTATCAAAAAAACATTAAAGGGTAGAGCATTATCGCTTCAGGCTATGCTCTACGAGCTATGCCTTGACGCGGCTGTTTTGCCGCATGTTGAGTTGCAACAAAATGTAAGCTTTAAAAATGTCAATTATGGCTACGTTGAGTATAGTAATATACTTGTAGGTGAGTTGATTAACTCAATATATCTGGACTTAGATTCTGACTCTAGAAATTTTGTTTCAAAGATATCTAAATTATATAAACTAAATTGAAATTCTGCGTTAATCAGTGAAATCAGTGGACAGAAAATTATAAGTGAAGATTAGTGGTGTTTAATCTATGAAGAAACTTTTAATAATTTATGCTCACTGGCATCCTTCAAATCTTGCAGGCGTTCATCGTCCTCGACTAATTGGTAATTATTTAGGCGAACTCGGATGGGAACCAAGAGTTTTAACTGTTAAAGAACAATATTTTGAAGAGAACCCAGATCATAATTTTGCAAAAACTTTTTCCTCTAGTTTTGAGGTTACAAGAGTAAAAGCGTTTCCGATAACTAAACCGCGTCTATTAGGTGAT
>Ga0233446_1001938_pt1 | contig 14115 bp, 11 predicted proteins | sample SI_124_October20_4_FD_182780 | JGI IMG/M metagenome (GOLD analysis project Ga0233446, IMG submission 182780) | Seawater microbial communities from Saanich Inlet, British Columbia, Canada - SI_124_October2016_120_MG | ecosystem: Environmental > Aquatic > Marine > Inlet | place: Canada: British...
TAATAATATTTTTAATGCGGACTGTGCCTGTTTGAGTTTCAGATATTAAGCTGTCAACATCTTTTAAAATATATTCAATATCTTCTTCTGATTTTATTTTTTCTATATCATCGAATAAAAGTTTTGTCTCTCTTGTTTGATGTAAGTGTGATATTTCAGTTTCCAGAGATTTGTATTTATCAATGATATTTTTTAATACCTTAATATATTCACTGATAGTTATTATATTGCTCATAATAAAGCTCATAGGGTTGTTGATTTCATGTGCTATGCCTGCAGAAAGCAAACCCAAGGAGTTTAATTTTTCCGATTGGACCAGCTGACCTTGTGTCTTCTGAAGTGATACTAGTGACTGTTCGAGTTTTTCTGTTCGTTTTTTTACAAGTTGTTCTAATTTTTCATTCGTGCTACGGACTTCTTTTTCGGCTTGTTTTCTTATAATAATTTCTTTTTCGATAATCTTGTTTTTTTCAAGTGTCTCAAATGTAATACCTAAAACAGGAAAACAGTAGCTTAATATATTTGCCCAATGTGCCACCTCAAAGCAAGTGTCAAATAGCTGTTTTGAAAAAGATAAATAGAATTGGCCGTAAATGTTTAAAAGGATGCACGCAAGAAGTGTGCCGGAAAAAATATCCCTGTAAAAGTAGAAACGTTTTACTATTAATAGAAATGCGATGCAAAAAATAATCGCTGAAAGAAAGTCTATAGGTCTGGATATTATTCTGGTGGCATATATAAATTCTGGAAGGGGTGTGTAGAATGCAAGGGTTGTAGCAAACCCACTAATAATTATTGCAAGCAAGGAGTAAATAACAGCTTCCCATCTGATTAAATACATACTTTTTTCTGTCGTGTGTCCAAGTATTGCTGCGGTTATTATCATAACAGCGATAATAGACCATCTTCCAGAAATATATGTGCCAGGGATAATATTCCACAAATAGAATTTTGACATTTGGATTAGATCTCTGTAAACTAATAATCCGTGGCATAGGTTTTGTGTTGCACATATAAAAAATCCTAAGCTGATAATCAGAAAAAATCTATTACTTGAATTAAGATAATAGACTACGCATGCAAGCGCCGCCATGTAACCAATCAATGAACTGGCGATTTCTAGGCACGAATGGATTTCAATGGAACTGTAAAAACTAGAAAATACTATGACAGGCGCTGTTATAAAGAAAAGAATAACTATGACCAGGCAGCTGATAATATACTTATTTGTATTTAGTTTATTGTATGTATCTATTTCAAATGCTTTCATTGCCTGATTCTTTTTTGCAATAGTTTGAATATTATAGGTAAAAGCACCATAAATAAATTTATCATGAATATAAAAATGAGAGATTTAAATATTGACACTCCCCAGTAAACAAAAACGATGCCTGCTACGACAGCATCAAAAGAACAGAACAACAGAAGTATTACAATAACTGGTGCTTTCATTGATGACATGTTATTCTGTTTATATTTCATCTCTTGTTGAGGATTATAGATAGCAAATAGGTAGAGACCTGAAATAATAAGTATTACAATTAACAGGTATAATAATATTAGATGATTTTTATAAGCAGGTATAATTTTGTATTGCAATAACATGCCAGAAAAACAAAGAGTGGTATGTATTAGCGGACTAAACAGGATGAGTACAAAATTTGCCTTTGCTTTTCCTGATGTAAGGCAGCTGATAAAAAAAGAATCTATACTTACTATAAAGGATAATACTATTAACATTTTAGATTCATAATTTAGGGGTTAAACCTTTATGAGTTTAAACTTGCCACTTTTTGGCATAATGTTTTTACTGTCGCCTATAACCTCTTTCTTGATAGATAGTTACAGACAGAAAAATTAATTTGAACTTTTTAAATATCCAATATCCAACAGAAGAAGTGTTAAAAGATACAACCAAAACACTAAAAATGAAAAAGTTACTCAAAAGGATATTTTAACTTATTTTATAGTCAGTAGTGTTAATGGACAGTGTTGCTCCTTATTTGGATATTGGACATTCCTTGTTGGAGATTGGATATTCAAATTTCTTGGTCCCGACTACGATGGTTTGTGTGTAACATAAATATGTAAAACAGTTATATACTTGCCACGATCGGTTACTCGAAATTTTGCACTGCATTCTAAGTGTTAAATTATTCTATTATTTTGTCATGCAGGCGGCAAGTATATTATTAGTAAGTTCTCAATTCCCAATAATTTGAAAATTGGCAACTATAATCAAATGAAAGCAAACCATCAATGCCTCCCTCAAAATATCTAAACTCATAATTTATAATAGTCTGGTCATCAAGGAGAAGTATTTTGGATATTTGACTGTAATTCCAACCATCGTTTAGAAGTATTAATGTTTTGATACGATCAGCCAATTTTCTGTTAGTTTCACGTTTATGCAATCTCTTCAGATGTTTGACTTCGGAATTTGATAAAAGGATTTTTCCCATTTTTTAAAAATCTCTGATTTTTGAAAAATAACATACATACTCAAGCGAACTCAAAAACTATAGAAGATTGTAATACAAAAAGCAATATTTTTAAAAAATTAAAAACTCGAAAAATGAGACGGCTTGAGTATGCGAACACTATTACTTTAAAAAAAGGGCGCAAATGCGCCCTTTTTATTATACTAGGTTTTTGAGAGAAGGGGAATTACATCATTCCTCCCATTCCTCCCATACCGCCCATGCCGCCCATTCCAGGAGCTCCAGCAGGCATTGCAGGAGCTTCTTTTTCTGGAAGGTCACTAATTAAGCATTCAGTTGTTAATAAAAGCCCAGCAATAGAGGCAGAATTCTGAAGAGCTGAACGTGTAACTTTAGTTGGATCTATAATACCAGCATCAACCATATTTACATATTCACCTTTTGCAACGTCAAAGCCTATATTAGCTTCTCTATCAAGAACTTCTTTTACTATTACAGAACCTTCATAGCCGCCATTTGCAGCAAGCTGACGAACAGGCTCTTCAACAGCGCGTCTGATAATGTCAAGACCTATTGCTTCATCGCCTTCAAGTTTCAGTGAGTCCAAAGCTTTTATTGCACGAAGTAAAGCAACTCCACCGCCTGCAACAATACCTTCTTCAACAGCAGCTCTTGTTGCATGAAGAGCATCTTCTACACGAGCTTTTTTCTCTTTCATTTCTGTTTCAGTAGCAGCGCCAACATTAATTACAGCAACACCACCGGCCAGCTTAGCAAGACGTTCTTGTAGTTTTTCCATATCGTAATCAGATGTTGTTTCTTCAATCTGTCTACGAATCTGATTTACTCTGCCAATAATATCAGCCTGTTTTCCGCCGCCTTCGACGATGGTAGTATTTTCTTTGTCAATAGTAACTCTTTTAGCTTTTCCAAGCTGTTCAATAGTGACTGTATCAAGTTTAATACCAAGATCTTCAACAATACAAGTTCCGCCTGTAAGAATAGCGATATCTTCAAGCATAGCTTTACGACGATCACCAAAACCAGGAGCTTTTACAGCGCAAACGTTAAGAGTTCCGCGAAGTTTGTTTACAACGAGAGTAGCAAGTGCTTCACCTTCAACGTCTTCAGCAATGATCAACAAAGGTTTGCCTTGTTTTGCTGCAGCCTGTAGTAATGGAAGCATATCGTTTAAGTTACTGATTTTCTTTTCATGGATAAGAATCAAGCAGTCTTCCATTGCAACTTCCATATTTTCTGAATCTGTTACAAAATATGGTGAAAGATAACCTTTATCAAACTGCATACCTTCAACAACATCAAGAGTTGTTTCGATAGTTTTAGCTTCTTCTACAGTAATTGTACCATCTTTGCCAACTTTGTCCATAGCATCAGCAATAGTTTCACCAATTGCATGATCGCCGTTAGCTGAAATAGTAGCAACCTGTGCAACCTGTTCGCGATCTTCAACAACATTGCTTAATTTAGCCAAATCAGCAACGACTGTTTCAACGGCTTTATCAATGCCACGTTTAACGCTCATAGGATTAGCGCCAGCTGTAACATTTTTGAGCCCTTGACGATAAATAGCTTCTGCTAAAACTGTAGCAGTAGTTGTTCCGTCACCAGCAATATCAGAAGTTTTGCTTGCGACTTCACGGACCATCTGAGCGCCCATGTTTTCAAAAGAATCTTCAAGTTCGATTTCTTTTGCTACTGTAACGCCATCTTTAGTAATAGTTGGTGAACCAAACTTTTTATCAAGAACAACGTTGCGTCCTTTTGGTCCAAGAGTAGCCTTTACAGCTTTACTTAATTTTTCTACACCGATCAAAAGAGTACGGCGTGCTTTATCATCGAAAAGAAGTTGTTTTCCTGACATTTTTATATTCTCCTAAATTTAACAAGTTAATCTTGTTTTTTTACTTCTATAACTCTTAAGGAATATGACATTCTTGTTTATCAACAAGTTCCTAAATGAGCAAACAGCTCATTGATAATCAGATTCCTATTACCATAAAATTAATCCTCTGTCTTACTCAATAATAGCTTGAATATCGTCTGAGCCTAAAATCTTATACTCTTTGTCGTTGTATTTGACTTCAGTTCCGCCGTATTTACTGGTAAGAACAATGTCGCCAACTTTTACGTCGAAAGGAATTCTATTACCTTTGTCGTCATTTTTACCGGTTCCAAGAGCAATAACTCTTGCTTCCTGAGGCTTTTCTTTCGCGCTATCAGGAATTAAAATTCCGCCCTTGATTTGTTCTTTTTCTTCGATTGCTTCGACCAGAACACGATCTCCTAGAGGTTTAATACTCATGTTTTTTCTCCTTTTTTTGTTTATGATTTCGACTTTACTAGTCTCAACACACGATATTTATGATTTATCAATTTATAAAAATCAATAAATCATAAATCCCAAAAAACCAATCTTATTTATTTTCTTCATCTACGATTTCAGCATCAACAAAGTCTTCGTTAACCTTTTTTTCTTTCGGTTCTGAACTTTCTTCTGCACCAGCTGAAGCGTCTTGTTGCTGTTCTGCGCCTGCTGCAGCCTGTTGAGCCTGAACGTTTTTATAAATTTCTTCGCCAAATTTCTGCAAAACTTGCTCAAGTTCGGTCATTGTAGATTTCATTGCTTCAGTGTCATCATTTTTATGATTATCTTTTAATTTAGCAATAAGCTCTTCTACAGGTTTTTTAACATCCTCAGACAGTTTTTCTCCATGTTCTTTAAGCTGTTTTTCTGTCTGATATATCATAGAATCAGCTTTATTCCTTGTTTCAATTTTGTCACGTTCTGCTTTGTCCTCTTCTGCAAAAGATTCAGCATCATTAACCATTTTATTTATTTCATCATCGCTAAGACCAGAATTAGCTGTAATGGTAATTTTCTGTTCTTTGCCTGTGCCAAGGTCTTTTGCGGTTACATGCAGAATACCATTCGCATCAATATCAAATGCTACTTCAATTTGCGGAATGCCACGTGGTGCAGAAGGAATACCATCAAGACGAAAACGGCCAATAGTTTTATTATGAGCAGACATTTCACGTTCCCCTTGCAAGACATGGATATCTACTGATGGCTGGTTGTCTGCTGCAGTACTAAAAATTTCACTCTTTTTGGTTGGTATTGTTGTATTTCTTTCAATAAGCCTAGTGCAAACACTACCAAGAGTTTCAATTCCTAATGATAACGGTGTTACATCAAGAAGAACAACATCTTCAACCTGTCCACCGAGAACACCACCCTGGATTGCAGCGCCATGTGCTACCACTTCATCAGGATTAACACCTTTATGTGGTTCTTTATTGAAGAATTTATGTACTATTTCATTAACTTTCGGCATTCTTGTCATGCCGCCAACCATGATAATTTCATCAATTCCAGCAGCGTTTGTATCGGCATCTTTTAAACATGCCTTAACCGGTTTAGTTGTGCTTTGCAACAAGCGATCAATCAACTGCTCGAGTTTGGCTCGGCTAAGTGTAACAGTCAAATGTTTAGGCCCGCTCTGGTCAGCTGTAATAAATGGCAGGTTGATTTCTGTGGACACGCTACTTGACAGTTCGCATTTGGCTTTTTCAGCAGCTTCTTTCAATCTTTGCAGTGCTTGTGGATCTTTTCTTAAGTCTACACTATTTTCTTTCTGGAAAGAGTCTGCCAGCCAATTAATAATTTCAAGGTCAAAGTCATCTCCTCCAAGATGTGTATCACCATTGGTAGCATTTACTTCAAAAACGCCATCGCCAAGCTCAAGAATTGAAATATCAAATGTTCCGCCGCCAAGGTCGTAAACTGCAACTTTCTCATCCTTCTTTTTGTCAAGCCCATAAGCAAGCGAGGCAGCTGTAGGTTCATTGATAATTCTTAGCACTTCAAGTCCTGCAATTTTCCCAGCATCTTTCGTAGCTTGTCTTTGAGTATCATTAAAGTATGCAGGCACAGTAATAACTACCTGTGAAATTTTTTCTCCCAAATATGCTTCGGCGTCTGTTTTAAGCTTTTGAAGAATCATAGCGGAGATTTCTGGTGGAGCATAAGTTCTATCATTTACCTGTACATGTGCATCTCCATTTTTAGCTGCAGCAACCTTATACGGGACAAGCTCCATTTCGTGATCAACTTCTTTAAACTTTCTTCCCATAAAACGTTTAATAGAAAATATTGTGTTCTCTGGATTAGTGACAGCTTGTCTTTTTGCCGTCTGCCCTACTAGTCTTTCACCACTCTTTGTAAACGCTACAATTGAAGGTGTAGTTCTTGTACCTTCAGCGTTAGGTATTATAACTACCTCTCCTCTTTCCATCACGGCCATACAACTGTTTGTTGTACCCAAATCAATTCCGAGTATCTTGCTCATTTTTATTTATCCCTTCATTTTTTTTATACCAAAACTTAATTTAAAACTAAACAAATGTGAATCTGGTTAGTATAGCAATCATCGTGCCAATAGTTCTGAAAATTATTAAAACATGTTCTGTATTAATTAGATAGAAGTATTTTGTATTGTTGGTGAACTTAGAAAAATAGTGCCTATATTGCCTTAAACAAACACAGAAGGGACAATTTGACTCAAAAAGGCTGAGCTACTCGCTATTTAGCTGAATTAACAACTTGATTTTTTGAGATAAGTATCCTACCTTAATTAATCTAAGAGTATAATGGAAGAGGTTATAGTTAGAGCTTGCACGAAAAGGTTTTCGTGCTTGGCTCTAGTGTTAAGTATTAAGTGTTTGGTTTTGAGTGTTGAATTAATAGAAAAATCTATAAAAATTTGAGTTTCATTCAGCATTATGTTCCCGAAAATGCCTTTTCGTGGGACATCTAATTATTTTTTATGGAGGTTTGTATGAGTAAAATTGTAAAAATCAACCTGTTTTTGTTGTTAAGTATGATGTCATTTTTTGCTTTTGGGGGAAAAGATGGAGATGAGCCATTTGATTATTCAGGAACTACTCGTTTACATCAGGCTGCTTGTGTCGGAGATCTTGGAAAAATTAGAGCATATTTAGAGGCTGGTGACTATATAAATGGGTTTGGAATTGGTGAACTAGATTTTGAAGGTCACGGGAAGGCTCCTCATTTAGATGTTTTGTACGCGTTACAAGAACGTAGAAGTGCTGAAGGAGAACCACTTTATCGTCCTTTTGATACGCGTATATGGTGTGATGGACTTACTCCGTTGCATGTAGCGGGAATTTATGGAGTGCCTGCAACCGTTACATTTTTATGTGAGCAACCCGGCATTAATGTTAATCGTCCAACGGAGGGATTGAGAGAGGAAGTTACTCCTTTGCGTTGTGCGATTGGGAGACCTGCGATTGTAAAAATTTTACTGCGGGCAGGAGCAATAGTTAAGGAAGAGGATTTAATTCTTGCAGTTGAACGTGTTGATTTAAGGTCGTTGGAGATGTTAATTAGCCATTTTAAGGCAACACATCCAGAGTATGATTTTAATACTATAGAAACTAAAAAAGGTTCTTTAGCAAGCTTTGCTGTGTCTCAAGCTTCTAGGGATGTCAGTACTCTAACAAAGGAAGTTCGTCGCAGAAATGAAGACATTGGCCATATTGTGATGTTGCTTCTTGATAATGGAGTGAATATTGCAGCGCCAGATAAATATGGTGGTACTGTTTTACATCATCTTCTAGCTTCAAAAAATATTCCAGTTATTAAGTGGGTATTAGATACACATTGTTGTATGCCTGTTCTGAATCAACCGGAAAGTCACGGTTTTACGCCATTGATGGTTGCAGCAAAAAGTAATTTAGAAGAGGGCATAATTAGTCAATTAATGGCTATGGGGGCAGATACAAGAGCTCTTGATATGGACGGACATTCTGTTGTGTGGCATGCGAGGCAACGCAGGTATCCTGCGATTGTTGATGCACTAGAAGGTAGAGAGCATGAATGTCCGATTTGTTTCGGCGAGGTTGACCATAAGGTTCTTCCCTGTGAACATAAAACTTGTAAAGCATGTATTGATGACTGGATGGATATTAGTATGACATGTCCGGTATGTCAAATGCCGATTACTGGCAGTGCTCCGTTATAAATGTTAAGCAAATTGTTTATCTAGCCTCAATTCTTAGGGATTGAGGCTTTTTAGTTTTTAACCTCAGCAGGATGAACTAAATCGGCATTATGTTTTTTGCTCATTTTTTCAAACAGTCTCATGAAATTATATGTTATTGCAGTTAATCTCATTGATAGATAATCATAAAGCTACAGTAAATCTTTCCTTAGGAATTTGCTCTTTAACTTATTAGTATATCAAGGGATGCTATTGCCAATCAAAATAACAAGATAAAACAAGTTTAACTTGTAAAATATAATTAGGCGGCCTGAAAAAAATAAAGATTTGAGCTATGGTATGTTGTATTTGAAACAAAGATCAACATAATCAATGGCTTTTCGTGGGCCTTCTAATTATTAACCTAAAGCAAAAATAGCGGAGTGCTATTCATGAGAAAATTACCATCTATTTCTCATTCTCAGAGAGATAGAAACCACAGAAGAAAAGTTTTACTCCCCCGCAGAAAAGCGGAGTAATTTTAGTTTTTATTGTGATGGGGTTAGTTTTATTTGGATTGACCATGCTCTATTCAACTACTTCAGGCAATATTGGAGCATCTTTATTAGTAAAGCAAGTTTTTTGGGTATTCATAGGAATTGCCGGAGCAACTTTAGTGAACTTTATTGGCTACAAAAACATACTGCCTTACTCTCCTCATCTAATAGGGTTAAGTTGTATTTTATTGATTATGGCAAGATTTTCACGCCCTATAAATGGGGCATACAGGTGGATAAGCATCCCCGGCGGAATGGGCAATGTACAACCGTCTGAATTAGCAAAACTGGCGATTATTTTATTTCTTGCGTATTATCTACCTAAGCATCAACGTCAAATTAATTCTTCAATAAAAAATTTAATTTATCCTTTATTTGTGTGCGGAATAGTTTTACTGCTGATACTAATAGGCAAAGACCTAGGTACAACAATACTCTTGGCAGCTGTTATTTGGATTATTTTGTTCGTAACCGGCGTAAAATTACGTTTTCTATTCCCACCACTATTACTGATTCCTGCAATTCCGTTAATTTTAAAGCTTTACAGCAAGGTTCGCTGGGTACGAATTACATCTTTTTTAAATCCTGAACGCTATCAGCAGTCAACTGGGTATCAGTTGTGGTTATCTATATTAGCAATTGGCTCTGGATCATGGACCGGTTTAGGATTTGCAAAAAGTAGGATGAAAGCAGAATATCTGCCTGAAGCACACACTGATTTTATTCTTTCTATTGTTGGGGAAGAACTAGGTTTTATTGCACTATTAATGCTTATTTTGGCATATATTGTATTTCTAATTTTGTCGGTTTACATTAGCACAAGAGCCAAGGATAAAGAGGGTATAGTTTTGGGATTTGGACTTTCAGCAATGATTGCACTTCAAGCCATTACAAATATTGGAGTTGTCAGTGGTGCGTTTCCTACAAAGGGTGTTCCAGCACCATTCATAAGCTATGGAGGAAGCAATATAATAATTTGTCTTGTTTCTGTCGGGTTTCTATTGAGTATCTCCAACTATAAGGGTATCAAAAAAAAATATGGTGGCATTAGTGCTAAATTAACTCGGAGCAGCTGAGTCGCACGTGTCGAGGGGCGTAACCCGCAGAGCGAAGACTGAATCAAAGAGTATTTTTTCACCGAATTAAACGACGAAAGTATAAAGATACAAATAAACATGAAAACTAATAAAACTAAATGCCTAGCTATTATATGTGGAGGGACTGGTGGACACTTTTATCCAGGACTGACAGTTGCAAGAGTTTTTCAGGAGAACAATGACTGTAAAGCATGCCTCTTTATTGGAGGGCATAAGGTTGGCAATCAAGTCTTTGATGCAAAAAAGTTTGGAGTTGATGTTAAAGAAGTTAAATCTGCCAAAATATCTAAACATCCAATAAAGCTTATTGTTTTTATTTTAAAATTTCTGCATGGATATTTATATGGGAAGAAACTGTTAAAAGAATTTAAACCAGATGCAGTGTTAGCTATGGGAAGCTTTACATCCGTACCGATATCTCTCTCTGCTGTAAGAATGAGAATTCCTCTTTTTCTGCACGATGGAAATGCTAAAATAGGCAGGGCTAATATCTTCCTTTCGAGATGGGCAAAGCTTGTAATGACAGCTTTCCCTCCGGTCAATTATAATCTTTTAAAATGTCGCCATATATGCACAGGCATGCCGCTTCGTCCGGAAATATTAAATGCAAAACTAGATAAACAGGAAGCTATAAAAGAACTCAACCGGGAATATAGTTGTTCGTTTACTTCTGAAGCTTTCACAATCCTGGTATTTGGCGGGAGCCAAGGAGCCGCTACCATTAACAGAGTTATCCCAAAAACAATCCCATTACTTGAGGCAGAAAATCTTCAGGTTATTCATCTTATTGGGAAAAGAGATTCAAAAACAGCAAAATCACTGTACCAAAGTAGTTCTATTAATCATCTCGTCTTAGAATGCTGCGACAAAATGGCACTTTTATACTCTGCCGCTGACCTTGCAATATGCAGGAGTGGAGGAAGCAGTATTGCAGAACTGGCATTTTTCGAAAAACCAGCAATACTAATTCCCTACCCTTTGGCTGCAGATCTACATCAGAATGATAATGCTAACTTCTATATAAAATCTGGATTGGCGGAAATAGTTTTTAATAAAGAATGTACAGAAACAAAGATGAAACAGGTTATTGACAAGTTTCTTACAGGGGCTCAGCACGAAACCAAGGACTTCTTTTTTAAAAAAGCTAATGCAGTAGATAAAATTATAGATTTGATTTCAAAAGAGGTTGCAATTTGATATTTATTTGTGAGCAGATAGGATGTTTGTCACGCCAAAATATCTGCTAAGAGATGTAGACGGATATCTGGAACGATGCCTTATATACTTTTAAAAGTGGGCTCAGCAGAATATTTAAAATAAAAAAAGGATTGCTCATTGACTATAACTTCAAAATACGCTATAAATATTATATATAAATATATGCTTTTATTTAAGATTAAATGTATTAACCACTAAGTTTAAAAGAGGCAAGACAAATGGATTACAAAAGTAGAATCTTGATATCAATTATGGCATGCGCTATTATGCTCACCATGACTTCCTATGGTGGAGGTACACAAAAGAAATACCTGACCAATAAAACGAAGGGGCCAATCGAGGTGCACCTATTCACAAGACTAGACAAGATGAAATCCAGCAAAATAAAACACTCAGTGAAGTTGGATGTCGACAAATCGGCTTGGATTAAGTACGGAAGTAATAATCATCCGTATGTGGCCATACTGTCTATTGACTTCCTCGCGTCCGGCGTTGAAGTGATTTTGAAAGCTAAAAAACGAGGTAGCACAATTGACAACCTTCTGAACACAAATCAACAACTGGTGAGACAAGCATTGCCGATTATTACGGGGAATCCATGGGCGCCTACGGATATAAACTGAGTCTCATATAAACTTTTTAAATTTTGCTAGAAATGATCAAGTCCAGTACACATGAAGTATTTTTAAAGGGGACGACGAGGTCAAGGAATTGCTACCATTGACAGAGTTATTCTTAAGACGATTTCTGCGCTTGAAGCAAAAGCTTTCAGGTTATTGACAAGATTGCTGACCCTCTAGTCCTCCCCTCAAAAAATAATGCAGTAGATAAAATTATAGATTTGATTTCAAAAGAGGTTGCAATTTGATATTCGTTTAGTTATAATTTTACTTAGATACCCGCTATTAATCAAGCAATCAAGCTCCACCTTCGTTGTTAACGCTATGAAGGATAGGAAGAAAAAACAGAAAGGAGATAATTTACTGAGGTTTTATTTTAACAGTTGTGAAATGAAATTGTCTGAAATGAGATATATTCGCGACGATAGATTTTTCAAAATTCAGAAATGTATCCTAAATATAAAATTATCTCATTATTGTGTTATGCAACCAGCGAGTATGTTTTTTAAAGATTATCAATGCACAATAATTTGAAAATTAGAAATTAGCAAAAAGAAAAGGGAGTTATAAGATGACATATCTATCAATACTTAAGGAGAGACTACACGTGGCGCTAATGGCGTTGGTAATTGGCATCTTCACGTTAGGAGCTATGGTAATGCGTGCCGACGAGTACGTCCCCGTAATCAAAACAATTTTACTGGAAGAAAGTGGCCCTGGAGTATTATCGCAAGACAGTGAGGCAATAGTAGTCATTAAAAATGACACCGCCCGCTGTGCAACTCTTGATATGAAATTATTAGTGGATGGTAGAACCGTGATGAGCACGAAGAGGCTTTTGAATCGGACTGATAGCATCACTGTAGACTTCCTCAGTGATTTTGCTGAGGTATATTTACCAAGCCTACCACTAGCTTTAGGGAGTTCGATGAATTTTACGTGGAGTATTACGATGTGTGCGCTTGCAAGAATACATGAACCCGCCATCACACGCTTGATATGTTCTGCCTCTATGGACTCTAGAAAGGCGAATATTACTTACGACAGCAATATTGTTGTCGTACAAAAAAACTTTAAGGAGGATAAGTACATAGTACGTTTTAAGATTAAGAAGAGAAATATGAATTTATCGACTCTTATGTAAAGAACAAAAAATTCTGGGGGTTAGTTCTCTTGTTTGGTATTTGGACTTAATTTTTAGATGTTATTTTATACTTTAAAATATGCTGTTTAGATAACATTGCAAGTTCAACATGCTAAATGCATGTTACCATGTAATTGATAGTGGAGATAATGGCCTCCGATATTGTAAGTATTCAGTGAAGTGCGTATTCAGCCTCAATATTAGATATTGAGGCTTTTTTGATTTTTTGGACAAAAAATGGTTATTTTGAAGGACTTAGTGTTTGAACGTTTTCGTTCAAACACTAAGTAGGAGGTGCTACGGTTCTGGTACAAGATAGGGGTGGAGAATGTTTTACAATATATTCTTTTGCACGTGTTATAATTTCTGGAGCAATATCTGGATAACCCTCGACACTAACAATATTTTTTGCAACTCTAACTTTTGCCTCTTCTCTAGGGAGAAGTTTTATTAGGACATCAAAGCCCTCCGGGTTTGTTAGACACAAAATTGCACCTAATACCACTGCGTCTTGGCGTTCTGAATTTGGTGGGATTTTTCCAAATTCTCTTCCTGCAGATATTGCACATAAGTTATTCCCTGCAGTAATAAGGCCCTTTAGATTTCTTAGAGCAAATGCTTTCAATTCGCCTATCACCTGAGGCTTAAGCCCTCTCTCTGTAGTTTCAATTCCCTCTGGACATACTGTGCTAGTATGACTAGATTCGTCATATGGGAAATCGGCTTCATAGTCTGCTATAACTTCAGTGATTTCTGACAATTTAAGAGGAGGAACGCATGCGACAACATCTTCAAGAATAAGAGTAACCCCTTTTCGGCTCAAATTTCTACCAGACTTCTCCCTAACTCCTTCATATAATGGTTCAAGTAAATCTTCTAAGAGTCTTTTTTTAACCCAAGTTTGTTAGTTTAGTCTCTGTTTTGAGGCTAAACTAGTTTTTTTTAGGTCCCTACAACCTCTTAGCCACGATATATTTTTTCAATCCTTTTCCCGGCTTAATTTTTAAAATATTAT
>Ga0233446_1001942_pt1 | contig 14096 bp, 7 predicted proteins | sample SI_124_October20_4_FD_182780 | JGI IMG/M metagenome (GOLD analysis project Ga0233446, IMG submission 182780) | Seawater microbial communities from Saanich Inlet, British Columbia, Canada - SI_124_October2016_120_MG | ecosystem: Environmental > Aquatic > Marine > Inlet | place: Canada: British...
TGGTAGGGCATTATGCGTAGAACGCTAGAGTAATCTTAGTAGTAGCTGGGGCAATGATGTTCAATGTTGTTACAGTTGATACATCTCTGACACCTGGGTTAAGATCAACAGTAGATGCTGCAATAGAGCCAGTTGGTACTGTAGCTGCACTTCCGTCATATCTTACATAGAAGTCACCATTAGCACTGAATGCACAAATATTACCATCTGTTGGGATAGTTACTGCTTGGTTAGTAGCTGCTGCTAGTTCACCTGCGTAGTATGTATCTGTTGTGTTAATTGCACCAGTTGCTTCACCTCGTGCGCCTCTTAATTGTTTGAATGCTTTCATTTGTTACTCCTTAAATTGTTGTATCGTCTTTACAATATCTCCAAGCGCTACCGTCCCAATAAACGAGCGCTGTGAGGGTTGAATCAAAGAATGTGAAGCCTGCATCGTTACCAGTTAAAAAGGGTTGGCAGTTACTCGTTCTTTGTGTTGTTGTACCACTATTTGACCCAAGAGTTCTCCAATTACCACTGCTTGTACTATCTCCAGCGTATCTACAAACAAAAGCATCTGGTCTCCAATTGTTAGCGAAATTTCTTGATACAGTAAGGTCTCCGTCTTTTGAATCGTAAAAGGCACTATCACTTGATATAACTGTACCGTCAAATCGTTGGTTTGCTATAACTTGTGAGATGTCTTTCCAAATGAGGTTCTGTGTAGTTACTGTAGTTGATGCTACAGTTGTGCTTGCCGCATCATTTACAGTGTATTGGCTATTAGGTAAATCCACTGCTGTAACATACGTCTCTAAATCTGCACCTGCAACACCTGCGCCAGCAATTACAAGCCCCACTCCTTCACCTGGGATTGATGTTGTCGCTGTTGCTGTAACTATCGCACTACCAGAAGACATAGCTGAAGCGGTATCCCAAACAAAGTTGGAGTTGTTTCCGCCTATTTTAGAGTTGCTAGTAGGATTAAAAGCTACATACATAGGTGATCTACTTGCATAAGCCCAATCTCTATAAAGATTTATAGTCCCTGGTTTATATGTATCAAAGTTCGTTCCCCATCCTGTAGCGTGATTGCTTACCACACCCACTTTACCTATTTGTAAACCAGTATCTTGTTGTGCATTATTATTATATGTAGCAACAGCAGGTGCATATCCTGTTGCAATATCTTCGCCTGTTGATATATTTCTTACTAGAGTATTGGACATAACAGAAGTGCTAATTGCAGTAACCGCAGCCCTTCCTTGAAGACTTTGTACTAAAGGTGCGTTCTTATTACTATAAGATGAAGAAAAGAAGCCTGTTACATTTTGCAATGTGTACTTACATTGACCAGTTAAGTCATTATCATCGTAAACAAAACAAGGCGTATCTGTTGCTAATGGAAGGTTAAATTCAACACGTGAATTTTCAATTTTTACGTGTAGTCCATTCCCATCAACAACTTTTATAACACCCTCGCCATTCCTATCATTGCCATAACTCTTGCCATCCACTAGTCTATATTTATCAACTAATGCTGTAGTAGCGTTATTATCTACAGTAAAATCTCTAATAGTAACAGGTCTTCTTTCTGTGCCTGCGCTTCCGCCTGTCCTAATACAATAACCACCAACACTATCAAACCTAACGTGCTTTATAAGCGTATTGATTGTGGAAGTAGGGCTAACAACTATAGCATCACCCCAACAGACACCAAATTGTATGTCTTGTAGAGAAAACATCATATCTAAAGCATCACCAGAATCTTGTACTAATAATGACTCAGGGGGATTTAATGAGGCATCGCCAGTCATAGTTACACCTCGGATTGTTCCGAATGATTTATCTTCTAGTTTAAGAATATAAGAACCAGAAGCACCTGTGCCGTTATATACAAACTTTGATTCCCTTGACACAGCAACCAAAGACTTTTTGTTAGCATTAGTGATATTTAATTCGTGTACCATATAGATACCATTAGGCACTTCAACTATTTCTTCCAGTCCTAATGACGTAGAACTATAATCTAATGCCGCCTGAATAGCAGCAGTATCATCTGTCACTCCGTCACCTACTGCACCGAAGTCTTTTACAGTAACTGATGCACCTTCTATCATTCTGTTGTATGCTTTAGTTAAAGCCATCTTATTCTCCTGCTGTTGCCTCTGCAACTGAATCGTTATATGCTGTTACTACTTCGTCAGTCCATACAGCAGTTGCAATAGCAGATACCTTAGGGTCTTCATTAGATAAATCTAATGCTGGGGTTAGTACGTGTCTGTGGAATGATGATGATAATACCTCACCATCTTCTAATACACGTGTTGCTGAACGTACCTGTAATGTGCCATTCTCTAGCACTTCAATCTTATCTGTTACTGTTTCTTTCGTTAAAGCCATTTGCTTCTCCTGTTGTTAAATGTCCATTCCTAAATCCATTAGGAATAATTAAGTTGCTATATAAGTGTAATTAAAATCAAGATAATCTCCTGCGCCTAAGTAAGCACCAGCATCCCTACCTGCTGGAGTAGCGGTTACATTTGTTCTAATAATTTCTATATAAGAACCTGCTGTAGTTGGATATAAGCCAAACTCATTAACATTAAGAGACGTGCCATTAATTCTAACACACCCTGCTGTTCGCTCTTGGTGCTCACTAAGGTTTGGTAATGCGAACGGTAATGTTCCTCTTGTAATGCCAGAAGGTGAACTCACAGAGCTGACTATCAATCGTCCTTGAATATGAACAACCCTGCCTATTTTTGTATATGCTAATGTATCCGATGAACTATCCCAAGTTATTGAACCGCTTGCTGGTTGAATATCAGGTGTAAACTCACCCTCCTCATAGTCATCTAAGGCATTAGCTGCTGCTGTGTCACCGTTGAATGTGATACCGCCTGATGATAGGATACGTGCCTTCTCAGAGCCATCCACTGTAAAAGTAATCGAGCTATTAACAACTAAATTACTTGGGTCAGCCTCAATCCTAAAAGCACTACCAGACGCATTAAAACGGTTGCTTTGTGTATTATCATTAAGATTTAAATAAGCACTAACGTCTGTGCTTGAAAAGGTTGCAACATTGTTTACTCCCCCAGAATCTACCGTTAAACTATCACAATCAACCTTACCAGTAACATCAACACCTGTTGTGCTTAATGTTAATACTTTACCTGTTGGTAATCTATCATCTATGCCAGTAGATTGAAAGTTGCTAATTACACCAGCATCAATCTTATCACCACTAATAGTATTATCTGCAAAGTCTGCGTTCTCTAACGTACCATCGACTACTGATGAGCCTGTTACATTCTTACTTGAATTTCCGTTGTTATACATAATCTATTCCTTTAATCAATATTATCTTAAAAAGTATCGGCTGATTTTTTTGGACAGTCCTATAATCCTACCCTTCAGTTTAATAGCATTCAGTCCGAACGCTATTGTAATAACGTGTTCAGTGGCTCTTGCTTCGCTCGCACTACCTGTATCAGCAGTTCCAAAGTGGGCAGATATAATATCCGCAGTACTACCACTGTATAGTCCGAATGTATCTCCACTGAGTTTGGTAGTTGTTATCTTACTTTTATGACCACCAGAGTAATACCCTGCGACTGTTACTATGTATAAGGAACTACCTCCATAGCCAGTATCATTAGTAGCTGTTGAACCAGCACCACTTAATAACAATAAGAATGAAGTAGGCTCTCTATAATCTGCATCAGTCCAACCTGTACGCACTGTAAAGGTTGCCTTTTGCTGACCTGTTGTAGCTGTGGCGTACATTTTTAAGTTACCGTCTTCTTCTATATCTCTGAAAGTGTATGTGTCAGGATTGTTTATAAATTGACCAAGGCTACCGAAGTCGTAGGTACTTACCTCTCCTATAGTTCTTGCTGCGTTATTTAAAGTAGCCTCGTCTAAATCTATAATGAAACTATCTGGTGCTGTTATACTTAAACTATCATCTTTAGCCACTAATTTACTTGTTAGTGTGTAGAAATTACAATTTGAGAACTTTATAGAAGTAGGGTAAGCATCTAAATAAACAAGACCATTCTCACTATTAGCCGCTTTATAAGTAGATGGTGTATATCCTGTAATGCTACAACCATCAATAGTAATACCAATCGAACTGAATATGTCATTAGAGGAACTATAATCAGAAACTAACAGAGGTGGGTTTCCACCTTCGTTACTTATCCTACAGTTTGATATTCTAACATCCCTGTGTGTATCTCTAGTTGTTCCGCCTGCTCCGTTATCTTCAGTTAGTTTCACAAACGCTCTACCATCTGAACCAACACCCGCTGGGATAAACATACAAGAGTCAATAGTAATACTGCTGTTAGCATAGATACTGATAGTAGATTGGTCGTTCGTACTTATCCAACAATCCCTGAAAACCAACTTATCAGTGTATGCTTTACAAACCTGCACTGTGTTATATTGGAATATACACTTATCAAAAGAAACAAGCGTACTTCTACTTAATACATAAGATACAGTGTCTAAAAATAAAGTTACTGTTTCAGTCTGTATATCCCTAAAACTATATTTGGACATATCTGCATTATTTGAATAAACTTTAAACACTGTGGCGAATTTAAGGAAATGTATCTTTTCTACAGAAAGGTATCTTAGACTGGTAGCCTCCATAAAGTTGTTGGTAGTATTACCTACAATAATACTTTTCCCATCTCCTTCAATATAAAGGTTGTTAGGTATAGTAATTGCTGACGCTACGTAATATACACCCTGTGGTATAAATAAAGTCAATGCACCAACGGTATATAAAGCTGTTCCTGATATTATAGCGTTATAGCTGTTAGCGGCTATGTAATCCACAGCAGCCTGAATAGCAGCGGTATCATCTGTAACACCATCGCCCACAGCACCGAAGTCTTTAACACTGACTGACTCTTGTAGCTTGTTCTCTACTGTTCTAGATACTGAGCCTGTGCCGCCTTGTGAGTATGTAATAGCTGAAGCATCATTAGCTGATGAAACAAAACTCTGTATTCTTATTTGTATGTCACCGTTCAGTGGTGGTGCTACACTGAATGTAACAACTTTACCAGATACGGTATATGTGTCTGTATGCTGAGTAACACCGTCAATATCAATGATCACTGACTGAGCGCTAGGAATATCAGCTGAAATACCTGGTGTGAAGGCTACCGTAGTACCATCACCAGTAAATTGGTGTGTTGTAGCAACTACACCAGCTGCATTACTAGCAGCCACCGCACCATCAATCTCAGTCATAGTAGATGTAGATACAGTAGCATCACCGTTAGTATCAAAGCCAAGAAGCTTATTAGAGCGTGTAGCCTTGACTGGTAGTTCCATTGAAGATGTTTCATCAGTAGTGGAAACTTTTAAAGCCCTACCTAACTCTTCTTGCTGTTGCTGTTCGATATATGTAAGTCTATCTAATGCCCCCTCGTGTGTTTCTGCTGGAAAAGCATCATTCTCCACATAATCCACACCTTGAGTAAGGTCTAGTACTCGCTCAATAACTACCGAATCTGATGCCGATAATCCTGTTCCGAATACGATATTGCCGCCACCAACATCACCTGCTCCTGTTACGGTGTAATCTGTAGTTAATGTCTTTTGCGTACTATTGACATAAACTTTAAGATCACCGTCTGCAAATATCTTAAAGGTATATGCGAATGTAGTCTGTGCGGCTGATGCCGTATAAGAAACTTTATTTACTGTAGTAGATACTGTCATTTATCTCTCCTGTTTTTTCATTGTATCATATTAATTATGGTTATGCGATTAATTATGCCTAATGTTATCATTATCTTGCTTTCTGCTTGGAGAGAAAATCATGAAATTCCTTAGCTTGCCTACCACCACTTGCTACAGATCTATCATATACATAAAGTTTTTCGCTTGCATTACGAGAATGATACCACTGTCTTATATATGGGTTAGGGTGTGTTCGCATAAAAATATTTCCTGCTCGCCTACTAATGCTGCTTGTAAAATACTCCAGAGCATCCATCTCTTCTGGTGTAAGTACATATCTTGAATCTTTTGCTCTCTTCTCTAACGCATCTTTAACTATAATTGAGTTTTGCGCTTTTGCCTTTTCCTCTTCCTCTCCAGCCTTTTCTCTCTTTTCAGCATAACCACGATCATAGATTTTAATAAACTTGCCTAAAGAGTTTTGTAGACCAGGTGTTTGCAATATCTTCTCAAGCTCACCTGCTGCTGCTGTAGTTGTGTCTGCCTTAAACCTATAGACCATACCGAAACCAAGCTGGTTAGACATATGCTTCAGTGCTGGTGTTGCGTATGCAGAGCCTCCAGCTTTCATTTCATCATCTGAAATTACATTCTTCCCAGTAAAGTCATTTACATAATTCTCTCCAAGCAGGAATTTTGTGCCAGCTACGGCAGCATCAACCATTGGTGTTATTGTTGGAGTCGCACCTGTGACCGCCTTTAATGTAGACGATGGGGTAAACTCACTACCCTCATTTATTGCAGTAAAAAATAAGTTACCAAATAGATTTGCTGTTTCATCTTGAGGAAACTCTAAAACAACAGCCTTTCCATCTGCAGTCATTCCTAAAGGAACAATCATATGGTTTTTCATTCTATCTTCTGGAACTCCCTCCATAATCTTCTTGTTTTCTTCTCCATAAAGACCTTGTAATGTCATATACATTGCATATTTTGGCACAAATGTATTCCATGTTAATTTATACATGGTTTCAATTGGGCGTGTTGTAAGAACCTCATAATCACCACGCCATCCTTCCTTGATTGGATTAGCATAAAGTAATAAGTTATTAAATAGTAAATTATCAGAACCCATCCTTAAAAAAGCAGGGGATGATGCTAAGGCTCGTATCGTATGCGCTCTCTCTGCTTGAGGCATTTCTGGAAAATACTTTTCGAGATAGTCCTGTGCGGCTATTTTCGACCCTCTTTCTATAATTAGACCAAGCTCTTTATATGACTCCCAAGATCTTTTTAGAGTATTTGCACTCTCAAACGAATGTGATGTACTTGATTGATGGTATTTCTTAATTAAAATAGCTTCCGTATCTAAGGCTTCTCTTCCACTACCACCAAACGGATCATTAACAGAAGAGATTAAACTGCGCTCTTTCAGCATCCGATCAATGATCTTGCTTGCCTCTCCCCTCCTGTTATACTTCCACGCCTCTTTCAGCCCCTTGACAGCATGAGGAGCATATCTGATATACATAAACGAAGGAATTACTTTATCTATTCCTGTAGCTGGTAAATTTCTTACAGATCTATGGTAATCTCGGATAGCATTATATAGCCAGAAACCATAATTTAACTCAGTAAATAAGAGCCTAAATGGTTTATTTGCTGCTGCAAGGATTTCACCTGCCGCTACCAATCTTCCAGGTTCACTCTTCAAGGACTTAGCAACATACTTATCCACATATACTGATTTCGTTACGCCATCAACCTTCAATGTCATAAGTCCCAAGGTGGGATCTTTAGGCTCTAACACTACCTGCTTTACTCCATCAAATTTTGTATTGGCAGGTTCAAATCTAAATATTTCAGGACTATCTACTGAGGCTTCCTTATAAAATTTATATATATCAAGTTTTGCTTTATTGACATGGGAAGCTCTCATCATTGCTACATCATTAAAGATTGTTGCTGTTACTACATTCTGACCTTCTTTAACTGAACCAACCCTTTCATGTATTTTGCCGCCAGTATCTGCACTTGATAAGCCAAAATTATTCTCAATGTATTCATTGATATTTATCGTCACATACTCTTTATTATTAAGGAGTAACTTCATCAACTTTGGAGTAGATAATCCTGACTCTTTTAACTCGTCCATTACCCACTCTCTTCTGATCTCCCAAAAAGCATCTGCAATCTCAGCAAGGCGAGGCTCGATCTCTTCCATCCTTTCCATCTCACGCCTAGCATGATCTGCTGTTACGCCCCTTGTACCAAACCTCTCAGGCTTTCCAGTTCTTTTTTGCTCTGTAGCAAGTCTTCTGTATAGCATATAGGTACTGAACCGATGAAAGTCAATAGCCAAATCATCTATAGGCTGTAAAACTCGCCTAATCATATTGTTTGTATACCCTTCATTAGCTCCTTCTTTATGTAGAAGCCTCTCGATTGACTCTCTTACCTGTACTCTTACCTCTTTATTCTTGTATTTTCTCAGGTCGCTTAATATTTTATGGTGCTGATCCCATAGCTGAGATAAATATTCGTCTACCTTACTTGGCTCTAAGTCCTTAGCTCTTTTTTCCATTGCTCTAAAGAAAGCCTCATCACCATCCTTCATATCCTTCATTATCTTAGCACTTAACTTGTCGCCAAAAGTACCATCGAACATATCCCTAGCAATCTCTTGATGTGATTTTAGTAGTTCTGGGTGCGAGTTAATTCTCCCCATTAATAACTCAAACGCTTGTGGAGCTTCCAACTCAAGCCATCTTGGGTTTGTAAAGAAGGCACTCATAAAGTCAGCGTATAATTCTGTATGCTCTCCTCGATAAGCTCTATATTCAGGAGTTGCCAACTCTTCATCATAAGGTCGCCATTGCTTTGAGACATTTGTCAATTCTTCAATAACCTTACTTGTACTAATAAGACCCTTATCCTTTGCTGATGCAACAATAAGTTCTGCATACTTATCGTTAATCTTTTGCTCCAATACGGAGGCATCTTCACCTGCCTCTTTACCAGCGTTTATGATCTCTTGAATCTCTGGAGGTATCTGCTTGCGTGCCAATATCCTGAGAACCTCTCTCTTTCCTTGTCGGCTAAGGCTTGCTATAAATTCATAAATAGCAGGATCTGCTTCTGCTCTTCCAGCTACTCCAGTGAAAATATCTTTAATCTGTTGAGGAGTAATGCCTAGCTCTTTCTGAAGATCCTTATCGTTTGCAACCTCCTCTATTTCTTTTCTTGCTTTCTCTTTAAGTGCATTAAGCTCTTCTTTAGTGAAAGTCTTACCTCCCATTTGAGTAGAGATAAAGTCACCTTCTATCGCACCCTTGAGACCTACTATTGCATTTAAGACTGTGCCTTTTAGTCCTGCAACTTGCATATGATCTAAGTGACCAATCTCATGCCCTACTACCTGTGCAGCCTGATTTGGATTTGCAGCTATCCAAGCAGCAAGCTCTATCATATGGCTATCTCTACTGTATGTATACTTACCCCTTACACCATCACCTAGATCTGGCTTTACAGAAGGGAGCTTTCCTGTTAATTGCCTACTTAACTCGATAACCTCTGGAAGACCCATAATCATTACGGACTGTGGAGAATTGGTTAAGCTCAGATTATAAGAGCCAGAAACTCCAAGTGCTTCAAACTTAAAATTCCCCTCAGTGATTTCTGCCTGACCTAACTTCTTAACATTGTCTTTATCAAACATCATCAACGCATCTTCTTTATCAGCAGAACTCTCGAATGTTGCAGAATCATATCCTTTTTCAACCATTAAATCAGCTAATGCTCTTGATGGACTATGTGAAAAAGATATCTCTGATGCCTCTTCTGGCGTTAGAATATTCAGCCTTTCATTTGCAAGATACTTAGCAATCTTAATTGGATTTGTTCCATCTTCAGTTGCTGAAGCAAAGTCTTTTTGCGCCCTTAACTCTAACGGATTTGTGTATTTAATATGCGCTCTTACTGCCGTACCTGCCTTTCTGTGGGCAGCATTATCACCAGTAAAGATTAATATCCCATCACCTTCACCTTTAATTACAGTAGTTGCTAGAACTTCAGTTTGCTCAATCATTCTCTTTGGCAGTACTAACATCTCTATTGGATCTACAGGTGTCTCCATCTTCTGTTGGAGAGCAATATAGTAGGGACTATGCCATCCAGTCTTAATAAAGCTATCAAAGGATGCTTCTGCTAACCCTCCCTCCCTACCTACAGCAAATTTTCTTGCAGTCTCAAATACCTCTTCTCCTGCTAAGTCTTTAAGCATACCAATAGATTTTTCTACATATTCCTCTGATACTGATTGACCACTCTCTACAGTCAACTGATCCGCTATTGACTTAATCTCTTCCTTCGTTTCCGCAACACTCGCTCTTTTAGCATCTTCAATACTCATTTCACTTCTAGCACTATCGGCAACTTCTTGAATTGTAATATCCTCCGAGACTACCTTTCGTCCTCTTGAAGTGGCAAACTCAATCATAGCCTTTAATGTGCCAGCTATCTCTGTTCCAGTCACCTCTTCAGCATGCCAATTACCATCTTTCTGCATGGATAATTTTATACTAGATACTTGATCGCCATTTTTTGTGCCAACAATAGTTAATGATGCAGAGCCTTTTTCGTAAGTCTTTATATGCGCCTCTAACCTTAACGGCTCTTTAGCTCCAGCTATACTATCAAGTGTATCAGGTATTCTTTTGCCAGTATCGAGATCGACATATCTTATAACGGCAGTTTGCAGTCTGTGCATCATTTCAGCAAATTGCACCATGTAATACTTAGGTGGCACAAATCTTTCTTGTGAGAGAGTGGCCTTCAACTCTAAAAACATTTCAGGGTTTTCTGCTGATATTTGTATTAAATCTCTAGGATCAAGATTCCATTTAACATACGCCTCTTTTAGATTCTTCTCGATCCATTTATCTCTTCTACGATACCGACCTAATACAGCACCCTTAACCTTTCCTGAAACATACCCTCCTGTTGCTGTTGAAATATGTAACCCTGAAAATGTTGCTAATGCTAATGCAAAATCCCTTTCCTCTGGCAAACCTCCTGCCGACATAGAAGTAAACGCAAACGCCTCTGCTGGAGTTCTAGCTACCTTATGCGCCCAAGGCTTATTTACTCCTCTTGCATATAGAGCTGCTGATGCTGTCATACCTGCAATACCTGCAACAGCACCATGCGCTCCAGCAATAAGACCCTCTTTTGATGCGTGCTTGAATAGTTGAAGAAACTCAACCTCATTCCCTGCTAGTTTTTGCTCTAAGGCATACATATACGCAGATCGTATCGTGGTATCTACAGCCATAGCACCACCCATGCAACCAACACCAGCACCAATTGCAGTACCTAAAGGCTTTCCTGTCTTTCCGATAGCCTTTGGAACAGGGCCTGGAAGTATTGATGCTACCTGCCCTACAGCTTGACCAATATAACCTCCTACTTTTCCCCCACCAGTTGCACCTGTTCGACACCCAAACCCCATTGCAATAAATGATGATGGATTAAGAATTGATGATATAGAGAAAGCTGTCTGAGCCTTAAAGCTCATATTTTCAAAGTTCGCTAACTGTATATATATTTCCGCTACAGTTTTAGCGGCTTTAGGGTCGCCACTTTCAAGCCTATCTAATAAGAATCCTAGATAACCTGATTGTGACATCTGCCCAAGCCCTACTGCATTTATCCACCCCATAGGATTGTCTTGCATCTTCTGCAACTCTTCTCCAGTAATCCCGTACTCAGTGGCTATTTTTGCTATTTGATCTGGCTCTTTTCCATATACAAGAAGGGTGTTCTCAAGATTGCGTAATGACTCTTCGGTATAAGGATCTGTGGGTGCTTCTTCCGTCCCAATCTTATCAAATATAGTTGACTGCATATTCGTGTCTAACTTAGATATTTGGAGCTTTAATTCCTCAAAAGATGTATCTAGCTCTATATTATTCTTAATGACTTCTGCGAGAGACTGAGGAAACATACTGTCAATCATCGTTCCCCTTGTGCCAGCACCCTGATCCTTCATCCTGTTATACTGATTTTCCGCATGAGGCTGATCTTCCCATCGTCCACCTTGATATTCTGTCTCAAGTTGCTTCCATGATTCTGTTCCATCATACCCTCTAAATAAATGCCTCTGTCCTGGGAATAATGGATCATTTCTTGGCTCTACATTAAAGTCAAATCTTCCTTCTTTTCCTATGGTGAGATATGGCGAAAACCCATGATTAAGTCTTGGCGTTATTAGACCGTTCTGACTAGGCATAACAAGATCGCCACCCATAGGGGTTTCTCCAATGGGTTTGCCTTCAGAGACTAATTGGTTTTGCTCCTCCAAATATGAATCATTAATTTCATCTTGCGTAAAAATACCTTGCTCAACTAATTGGTCATCAGTCAGCATTTTCTAGCTCCTCAATCTTTCTCATTCTTTTTTTCCATTGGCCTACCCCTTCATTTGTTAAAGCATAAGGATAGCGCATTTTCATCCCAAAATCATGTCTAATCATCATATTTAATCTTCTTTGATATTGCTTTTCAGTTTCATCATCTAGCTTTATATCATACCTACCAAGCTCCTCCCACGCCTTCATGCTTCTAGCGAAATGTGGAGCGACCCTCTTGTTTACGGTATCAGGTAAGGTATATATATCGCTGCCTAGCTGATAATCGTAAGTACTATCCAGCCAGTTACGAACAGACGAGTCAACCACCTGCTCTTGAATTGGTGGTGGTGCAGAGTCAGGGGATGACTGCTTAATAAATGCAATTATATCATCTACGATATAGCCTTTATTGGGGTTATCTTTCGTTCCTGGTCGTAGCATATTCAGCCATGTCTTGCCTTCTTTATATCCCTGCTCTAAACCTTCGTCTAGTAGGGAGTCAAATTCCATCATCCTATCATTCTTAGCCTGTTCTAAACCTTTATTACCAAGCCCAGCTTGCAAACTAGCCAGCAGACTAACTTGAGTTCTGCCAAACATATGCTTTGCATGATCTCTTGCGTTACTAAATGCCTTTATCTGTGGAGAGTTCTTCCTTACATCTCTAGCCATCTTGAGCAATTTCTCTCTTTCTTCACCAGTTATCCCTGCCTCAACAGCTAATCGGATAATTTCATTTCTTGATGCTTCTGGCGCAACAACTACATCATTCCTACTTATAAGCGTTCTGGATGAGATCATATCTACAATTTTATTATATTTAGACGAATCTTTAGGCTTAGGTGAGCCAAGATCGCTCTCCAATGCTTTTTTATCTGCTTTTAACAAAAGCGGATTATTCCAAATATCTTGTATAGAAACATTCTCACCTTTAACATGCAAGAGCTTTAACCTCTGATACTCGCTGCCAGATGATGCTTCCACTCCCTCCTTCTCAATACTTCTTCTTCTTGCAAGAATCTTTGTTTGTGATTCGATTAAAGACCTTCTCTCGCTATTAGATATTCCTGGTATTATTTTATCCTCTCCATTAACTTGGACGATAAATGATTTCTCATTATTGAAATTTTCCAAGTAGTCAATAGACCGCTCTATATCTACCGAAGAGTACGATGCTGGGTCATTTACATTTGACGACTTGACTTGACCACTGTACATATTAATCTTTGCTATAGATGTAGCGGCAGCACCCATGGCTTTATTGAGATAACCCCTTATTGCAGCATCATCTCGAAGATTGCCACCCTCATTAGCGATGCTGAATAAATTTTCTAATCCTGCTGAAATACCATCGATATCTACTGCACTGGATATTACATTAAGAGAATTATCCATATTCACATAAACTCGTGAAGTAGCTCCAGTTACTTTATGGGCAGCCCCAATAGTAAATGCTTTGCTTTGCAACTTGCCAAATTCATCAGCACTCCATAATTCAAACTTAGCAAGATCCTCTTTACCCATTAGCTCCATATAGCCTGTCATCTGACTACCCTGCATCATAGAAGCAATATTACTATCCGTATGATCTATGTAGTTGTCTGAACTAAGAGTCTCCTTGCTCCCATCTTGATAAACAACTATACCAGTATTAAAGGTTCTGACAAGCTCATTGGAAGTGCTAGAATAGAGAGCCTTTGCCCTATTAAGACTATCATGTTGCTCTTCTATCTTTACCTCTTCATTTAAGGCTTTGTATGTCTTACTGAGAGTCTCCCCAATGCTACTTATAGCCTGACCCATCTTCATTGCTGCACGACCTGATGCACCTGCTTGATTTATATACGAAATACTACCGCCTTGTACTTTAGCAGCACCAATTTTTGTCCTACCTCTTGATCTAATTACTGAAGCCATAAGTTATCCCTTTATTGCCATACCAGCACTGTAAGCACCCATTGCGCTACTTGCTCCAGATAATAGCGAAGTGGTTGC
>Ga0233446_1001989_pt1 | contig 13785 bp, 24 predicted proteins | sample SI_124_October20_4_FD_182780 | JGI IMG/M metagenome (GOLD analysis project Ga0233446, IMG submission 182780) | Seawater microbial communities from Saanich Inlet, British Columbia, Canada - SI_124_October2016_120_MG | ecosystem: Environmental > Aquatic > Marine > Inlet | place: Canada: British...
AGAATTTATGTATTCTAATAATGATTCTATTGAAGTGTCTAATGTGCTTGGGTGGGGTCCAAAGTATGGTATTTTTCTTGACTTGATGGGCAACTCTTTTATTTCGTATGGTACATCATTTTCTTCGAGTAGCTGTTTGACTTGCTCAGTGACATCCACAAAACGCATATCACAGCATATATCGGGTAGGTCTGGCCAATTAATCATAGTTGCTCCATTTTTTAAGAAATGCTTGTAATCCATCGTGTGGTATCCGTTTTAATTTGCCAAAGTTAGTGTCCTTTTCATAATCAGCGTCGGTTAACACCCCACCATTTTTTAGTTTTTTAGACCCACTTTTGCTTATCACCTTTGGTAAATTTCCAATTCATTTGCCCCCACATTCCACCAATCTTTGGTCCCGTGCTCTAATGATTTCTACCATGGAAAAAATACCAATATCAACAATGAACGGCGAGCATATTCCATTATGTTCTTGAAGTTGTACGGCTGAAATTAAAAGAGCATCATTTTCAGGTTGAATTTCGTTCATGGTTACGTTCCCCTTCACTCGGGCAGATGGTTCCCGTTTGGTCGGGGGTCGCTTCATCACCAAATTTTTATTATCAACAAAAAGACCCTTAAGTTCAACCCGTTTCCCAGACGCATGAACATAATCGGGATACCCTTCTCTATCACCAAAACTACCAGAGAATTTTTTTAAGCCCACATCTTCACCCAGGCCCAATAGTTCAATTTGAGGCAGAATTCCATCTAATAGTGTATTAGTAATAACAGCTATTTGACTTGGCTCAAACCCAATCAACGCATTGGTGGGAATTGAAAGGCAATCTATCTTCGTATTTAACAGGGGCTTAATAGTATCATAAAGACCATTTAATTCATTTTGAGTAATATCTTCCATTATTTTTTCCTTCCAGTTGGGTCGGCAGGTGGTGGACTGAATTCTGACCATTCTATGAATGTTGGTGGGACGTTTGTGTAATACTTGGGATTGATTGTTCTGCCCTTATATTTGTCCAATACTTCTTGAGGGTAGCCGCTGAAATCAACTTGGAACATATCCGTTGGGGTTGGTTGGGTTGTGACGAAATCAAGCATTACGCCCTTTTTGATATTTTCTTCCCATGTGATAATCCGCAGGTTGCTTATGTGTGCGATATAGTGTGGTGGAATGTGGTTAGCCCAACCGGAGTCAATTGAAATTATGTGGTCAAGTTGGTGTGCTCCCTCTACTCCGTTTAAGCCTCTAAACTTGTCAAAATTTGGAAGGGTGTCTATAGGTTGTAGGCGGGTGAGTCTCCGGACTTCAGATTGGTATTGTTTTTTGGCGGGATATTTTTCTTGGTATTCTTCCCAGTTGGTGAAACCGGCTTTCACCGCTCTCATTTTTTTGATATGGTCGTCGGTTATTACGTCGTTCCACGTTTTGTCGTATTTATAGTTTGCACAACTATTGCAAACTGCGCCCTTAGCTTTAGACCGCAACATATTGTCTTTTCGTGCATAATATCTGGGCTTGCCACAATCTGGACAATCATATTTCCATTTACTATACGTCGTTCCTTTTTTTGTGGAAGGATAGTTTGGATTTTTTCTGCCTGTAAAATGCTCCGATAATTTTTTCTTCATGGATTCGGGCATTTTTCTGCACGTTCGACATACGCTTTTATTATCCTCGGCTCTATTCAAATATCGTTTACAACTATAATATAATATGTCACCACACTCGGGGCATGGTCTGTGAAATTCTGTGTCTTTTGTTATTTTGCTCATTTGGTCATTACTCCTTATTTCATACATATAAATAGTAGGCTAAACCCCCAAAACGCATTTTATTTTCATTTTTGCAAAAAAAAAATCCCCACCGAAGTGGGGATTTTCTATTTTATCTATCTAACCTATTGATTAGACATAGTTTACGTCAGCGACGTGGACTAAACCATAAAATTCCGGTCTGACCATCTTCTTCGCATAGCGTGTCATTACCCCCTTGCGAGGTGTAAAATTCACTGGGTCGTAAACCAATGGAGTCATGATAAGAGGTACATAAGGAGCATACACCGCACCAGTCTCTAAGAAATTGCTTCCTCGGAAACCCATAAGGATTGTATTATCCATCATATAAGGATTCTTATAGACAGTATATCGGTTTTGAAGCATACCAACTTTTTGAACACCCATAGCAAAGCTTGTGTTCATTGGGTCAGCGTTAGTATCTGCGGCGTAGCCTGGGATACTTTCGATGATTGTTGCAGTCTCTGGGGACACAACAATAAAGTTAGCACCACCACGAAGTGTTTTCTGATGGATTGCATTAGAAACACTCTGTAGTTTGTTACCTAATGTCTGGAACCAAGTTCCCTTGGTGTATGCAGATGCATTAGCTGAGGACTCTGCGAACAACTTAGTTGTCGAATTGTACTCATAAGCAGGGCGAGCAGACCAGTACTCTGTCTTTGCTGAAGCGTTAACTTTAAGCATGTCAAGAATTTCAAGGTCGATTTCCATCGTGATATACTCTGACAACATAGCAGTCAATTCAGCCTCGGCGTCTACTGAGTGATATGCGTTTAAATCTTGAGCAAGTTCAGGTGTCCAAACAGCTTTCAATTTACGAGTTTTAGCAACGATAGGGATGCTCTTCATTTTGATGTCGATTTCAGGAATATCAACATCGTCTGCACTGTTAGGTGAAGGTACGGTGAAGGTAGTCTGTTCGAAATCACCACGAGTAATGTCCGTAGGCAACTTGTGGTATTTAAGTGTTAATGAACCGGAGAATGCGCCTGAGCCTGCAGGGTCTACGATAAATGAAGCACTTGTTGCAGTTACGCTTGTGTACGCTGGGTACATAGCTGTAACCTGTGTTGCAGTAGCACCGACAAGACCTGAACCTGAAATTACGAAAGCTCTTACGCCATCCCAATCAGCATCAGATGTTTGTCCTCTACCAAAGGAAACCTTGAAAAGGTTGCTAAGGCTTGAAGATAGTGCGGCGTCAAATTCAACATCTTCCCAAACAACGGAAGCAGATGACCAGCTACCATCGGCGATAGTGTCAGTTGTGTCATTGATGGTATATCCAAATTTACCTGCGCCGTAAAGACCGCCTGTAGCATCACCCGAAGATGAAGTGTTACCATAAATGTCAGTGTTAGTTGTGAATCCAGCCTGTGCAGTTCCATACTTGAAATCCAAGTAGAAAATAAGACCTGAAGGCAGGTTCATTGGTTGTACAGAAACGAATTCCTGTGCGGCAAGTTCGCCGAAAATACGACGTACAAGCGGTAATGCTACACCACTCCACTCTTCCGAGTTTGATGCTGTACCAGTTTTTGAAGATTCATCAATAAGCTGACGTGCTTGGTTCTCAAGCAAGACGGCCATATTGTTAACGGCATTATCAGATGCCAAACCTTCAAGAAGTCCAGTTGGTTCCCATTTCCCAACAAGAGCTTTAGATTCCTCTAAGCGTCTGCGTTGTGGGGAATAGCCTTCCATTAGACTTTCAATTGTGTTCATTGAATTACTCATTTAAGTTCTCCTAATTACTTTTTAATGTTAGCTAACCGTTGGTAGCGTGCCTTAAGGTCAACATTTTCCTCTAAGATATCAGTCTTAGGTTTTGTAGATGTGACAGGCTTTGAAGAGCTACTTTGTGGTTTTCTAACTGCTTTTGTTTCAACGATTTTTTTAGCTTTTGCGCCAAAGGACTCTGCGATTGTTGAGAAAATTAATTTCACTTCACGTAGATTCTTTGCACGGTCAAAAGTTTCAACAACTTTATATTTCTTCTCATTGTCAAGTTCAAAGGAACGGAACAATTTGTTAGTATAAAGAAGTTTTGAGTTAAGAAGGTTGACTTCATTGATTTTGCTACGCAAGAATTTGATAACTTTGATATGCTCTTCAAGGTCGGCTTTCAATTGAACATTTTCCAGTTCAAATTCAGCTTCTTCTTCGTCAGCTTCTTCATCTTCATAGTCATCATCTTCACCGATTAACTGGTTGATAAGTTCCTGAAGGTCAACATCTTCGTCCATGTCATCTTCGTCGTAGTCATCTTCTTCTTTTAATTTAGCTTTACCAACTGTGCCGATGCCGGAACTCTGATTGGCCTTTCCAGGCTGTTTGTTATCAGATTTTCCAATATCAGATGAAACGTCATTTTCGTCAATTTCTTCGTCATCGTCAACATCAAAGTCTAATTCTTCGTCGTCTTCTTCGTCAAGGTCTTCAGATTCCTCAAAATCTACTTCCTCTTCGTCGTCGTCTTCTAAATCAGCTTCAAGCTCTTTAATGGTTGCTTCTAAATCCAATTCGTCTTCCTCTTCTTCGTCTTCAGCTTCAAATTCGTCTGCGGCTCCGTCGAATGCACCTTCGTCATCTTCAAGGTCTTCTTCACCTTCTTCAAACTCGATTTCTTCTTCATCATCACCAGCAAATTCATCTTCACCTTCTTCGGGTTCGACTGCGATATCTTCCTCGCCGCCTTCTTCGTCCTCAAAAGCTTCTTCCTCTTCGTCTTCTTCAAAGTCATCATCTTCATCAATCTCGGACTGAATCTGTTTTGCTAACATTGCTTTAACGTGTGGATTGAAGGCTTCCTCAAGGGCGATTTTTGCATTTTCAAGTGCGGTCTCACGGACTGCTCGTGCGTCTGCAATGGCTTCCTTTAATAGGTCGTCTTTTACTTCCATTGTGTTTCTCCAATTTTTATTGGTTTTGGAATTAACTAAAGTTATTAGGAACTTTAATAGAATTATGTTTTGATTACGCTATATGAAGTGGTCGGTATGACCGATAGCGTATTTTGTATATATAAATATATACTTGTGAAATAAAAAATGCCCTTTCGGGCATTTATTTTAATTTATTTGTGTTTACTCGCCCCTTTTACCGTGTCTTTAATCAAACCAGTGGAATCAGTTTCAATTTATTTATAAGTATTTGCAGGTTTTATGTACTTTTTGTACTTTTTGAATCAATTATCAACATCTTCTTTGGTTTTTCCATTGAAATATGTCGCACCCGTCTCATAATCATATGACCCATATGATACTGCAATATCTTGATGTCGGTGGTTCTTGTCAAGATGTTCATATGTCTTATAGCTCATTGCCATTGGCTTTGGTGTCATTCTATACGACCCATTGCGTAATGTAACTGTGAGCTTGATTGGAAATTTATCTTTAATTCCCCAAGACGCTTCACCCTCATTCAAGCGTTGAATCTCTTCCCTAATTATTTGTCGCAATTCTGATTTCTTCAATGTTATTTATCCTATTTTTTATTTGAGTTATCCAGCATATTTGGGCCTGCTTCATCTTCCGTTATTTTGTTATATTTGTGATTTTTTAGAATTTTTGAACACCCTTAGCAAATTTTTTCATATGGCTAACTTTAATACCACTATCAGTATCAGTAAATGCGAGTTTGATATTCTTTACAGACTTATCATTGTAATTTTTAACCGATATTCGCCTTTCCAATGCTTTAATAATATCCGTGGACGATTTACCATAATACTTTGTAAGTTTTAAAACGTCGGGGTGCGTTTCCAATTCTTTATTAAACAACCCCAAAGCATCTGGTGGGGCATCTACCTTTGCTTCATTCAATCTCTGGAGTTCTTCCCTAATAATCTGTCTTAATTCTGATTTTTTCATATTATTTCCCATGCTTTTTGAACAGTACCCATGTCATATTGACAAGTGGCGCCAATTTCAATTTATTCATATGCTGTTTATTCTTATCCGAAATTGCGTCGTATAGCGCAACAACATGCTGTGCTGTAAATGCATCAACCAATTGTCCACCAATTTTTTTTGCTTGGTGTCTATCAACAATATCACGCATTTGAGTTATTATTTTGGACTCTTCGATTTCTTCAGTGATAGATTCATTTAATTTTAATACGCCCATTTTGATTAACTCATCTCTTGCAAACTCTCGGTCTACAGAATCACCATCAAACCTATGTTTTGGTCGCTTGCTTAACACTTTAACAACCGCCTGTTGAACTTGCAATTGGGTGAGGTCTTTTTTCTTTAAATTTGGATATGTTCCTTTTTTACCATAGAACATATTCATATACTCGGTAAAATCCTTGAAATCTTCGGTAATGATTGCTTCACCAAGAGCTTTACGCCCCTTTGAGGTTGCCATGTCACTCATTTGTTTTGCATTTGCAAAGTCTTTCCATGATTCCTGCCAATTTGAATGTGGTCTGGGATTTTCCTTCGTGGCATATTTAACCCACCATTTTCGTACCATTTCAATCTTCTTATAGTCACTCTTTCCGATAAGAGTAGCAATAGTTCCGGAAGATAAATCGTAAATTTCACGTTCAATTTCTTTAGTGGATAGCTTCTTTTCGGTTATCAATTCTTCTCTAATGATTTGTCTCAATTCTGATTTTTTCATTATTTCTCAACCTTTCCAAGTACGGTTAAAAGTTCACCAATAGCCAATTCGTCGTTTTCTACTCGAACAACTGCCTTGGTAACTCGGTCAGCGATTGAAGATGCATACGCACGTAATTTTTTATTTTTAGAATATTTGGTTATAACATCTTGAATTTCTGCGTATAATTTAACGCTTAAATCTTTGCTTGCCTCGTTCAGCAATTCTTCTTTAATCATCTGTTTCAATTCTGATTTTTTCATATTTATCACCCTATGGTTATACTACCGCTGTTGTCAACGCCCAGCCATCTGAATTCTTTATGCTTCATCAATGTAGCCAATTCTTTTTTATCAAATCTATTTGCAAAGCCCTTATCACCACCGATTATTAATCCATGGACGCCTTTAAACGCATATTTAGGCTTTAATCCAATAATTTTCAAAATTTTTAATTTATCTGACGGGACTTCCGACAACTTTATTTCATCCGCCTCGTTAAGCTCACCTCGATTCGCCAACTCTTCTCTAATTATTTGCCTTGGTCATGTAAATAGTTTGTACTTCCGGCGTCTTTCAGAAATTTAATACGAGCATCCATAGCTGTTTTAGTTTTTGCTATCAAATCAGTATATGATTTTTTAACAGTCTTAGCCCACGCAGATTGCTCCTCAGTTACTGCTTGGATTTCCTCCCTAACAATTTCACGTAATTCTGATTTTTTCATCTTATTCTCCCTATCCTCCAAACCTACTATTAGCTCATATCAAATCATGTAATTTATGATACTCGCGTTGTTGTTTCGCTGATATTTTTACAGTTTTTAACGGACTGAATATTTTCATGCTGTCACTATTCTGTTTAAATAAATTCATCATTTTCTTTTCATTTTTATCAACGGCAATTACTTTTTTCAAGTCGCGTGATACTATTATCCAATAACCAGATTTTCTCATATCTTGCGCCTTTTCAATTGATATAATTTCACGTTCATTCAAAGTCTGAATTTCTTCACGTATGATTTGACGTAATTCTGATTTTTTCATCGTATTTTCCTATCGTTTTACAATCATTGCGTTGATACCGTCTTTTTCAACGGATTTTTTAAAATCTTTGGCGTCCTTTTCGTCTTTATATTCGGCTGAAGCTGGCTTCTCACCTTTCTTTCCAAAGATAACAACTCACTTGACTTCATTCAGTGCCTTGATTTCCTCACGTATAATTGCTCGTAATTCTGATTTCTTCATAGTTAGTGCATCACCTACTTTCCTATATCGGCTGTGCGATATTTTTCACGAAGGCGGGCAATTGCTCTTGCTTTGCGTCGCTGTTCGGATGGTTTTGTGTATTGCTCACGTTCTCTCAATTCAATAAATATCCCTTGGTCTTTCATTTGACGTTTGAGTATCTGAATTGCTTTTTCGATGTTGCCGTTAATCACTTTTACTTTTACCATGTTTACCTCTTTTGTTTGTGTTGGTTTACTAATTATTAATATATGTATTCGAGTAATTTGCCCAATCCTCAAATGCATTTAAGATGTCCGCTACACCAGATTCCGTAGAATCCGAATATTTATCATTCAATTTTTTGATTTCTTTTTTTCCTCAGTTTTTAATTGGACCCTTAGATTTATATTGCTGTACCAAATCCTTTTTATATTTCTCTGCATCTTTTTTAGCGGATGCAAGTGTCGATTCTTTCAGCAACTCTTCTCTAATAATTTGTCTTAATTCTGATTTTTTCATTATCTGTTCCCTAAATGAGACTTCTTGCTACTGAAGTCGATATTGATTACATATACTTCCCGCTTCTGATTTCCTGGAAGCTCTACTTTTATGACCTTCATTTCGTCCTGCGTATTTATTGGTTCCACCAATTTAACAAGCTGTCTTTTCTTAATCCACTGTGCTTTAGGAAAGTGCTTCTTAAGACTTTTTGGAGTTGGGTCTACAGCTATCCAATCATGTTGTTTTGCTGTCATCTCCGTTATCATCTCTCGGATGATTTGTCTGACGATACTCTCCTGTAAATTTTTTGATTCCAAGTGTTCGATATATTTTTCAGCATATCGCTGTTCACGTTTGTAGGATGCATTTTCGCTTTTCTTCTTAAGAGATTTTGGCATCTCTCGACACTCTTCTTCGGACAGCCCGTGGTTGTTTACGAAATATGAAATTCTGCGGGAGTCCACAGAATAATTCTTCCTCCACTTGTTTTCAGGAAGTCTCTTGAACCATGAATTTACTTCTTTTACTGTTGTACGCTTGCCCTTCATGCTATTCTCCTGTCATGCCGCCTTTAAATCATTTTTGTAATTCAACCAATATGCCGGTCTCAAATCTTCCTCAGAAAGTTCATAAATTTTATGATTTTCCTCTGACTTAACTTTTACTATACCGAATTGCGGTCGCCCCAATATTTTGAATGGTGCCATAGCAACTTCCTTGGACATTTTCAATTTACGCATAAATGCCTTCTTGAATTTGTCTTTGATTTTAATCAATGACCCAAGTTGTAGTTTTTCATCAAGTGATTGCATTTACTATCCTAAATATGGTTCCACGAACCCAAGCTTTTCCACAGTTTTCATGTACGCATCTAAAGCCTTTTCCATCTTTTTGGCATGTGCATCATGTTTTTTATCCCATTTTTCAGATTTTTTCATTTTCTTAATAAACTTCTCAAATAGCGAGTATGTCTTGGTATAATAATCATCCAAATCTAAGCCCGCATCTGACCGTTCCTTTAAAAGCTCTTCTTTAATCATTTGTCTTAATTCTGATTTTTTCATTAGTCGTCCCATCCGCCTTTTTCGGCCATTTTAACCAATTTGTCCCATTCTCCACCCATGGACTTTTTAACTTTTTTCCATGCTGTTTTGTCGGTGCGTTCGATGGTTCTAAAATACTTATATAGCTGTTCCCAATTAGGTTCCAAATTTATGGTTTTAAATTCTGAAATGACCTCTTTAATTACTTGTCTTAATTCTGATTTTTTCATTATATGATTCCATTCTCTTTGAATTCATCGGTTAGCTTAAATTTTTTCGCCACTTTTTCAAAATGCATTTGGGCGTCAAGTACTTCTTGCCAACTCATGGATTTATTTGAAAATTCATGTTGCCAATCCATTGCTTGGTCGCTTGCCTCACCTGCCGTTTTTGGCATCTTCAATTTTGCTTGGTCGCTTGCCTCACCTGCCGTTTTTGGCATCTTCAATTTTGCCTCTTTAATCATCCGTGGCAATTTGGACTCATTTTTAGCTGAATAGTTCTTATCAATATAATTGTAGAATGCTTTTTTCTTGTCGTCATCCAAGTCATCTGGGGAACTAACACCAAATTTCTTCATAGCTGATTTGAAAAATGCTTGATACTTACCATCATTCTCTTTGACCTTTTCTTTGCTGATATCATCCTTTTCAAAGAATGCACCCTCTTCATTCAATTCATTAATGTCATAGTACCGGTTTAATATGTGTCCCATATCTTCAAATACTGATTCCATGCGCTGTTGTAATGAGGTTGCCTCATTGGCAATTTTTGAAAATTCTTTGGCATGGTTGCCCAAGGATTTCATATTTTTATTAACAGTAATTTTGTCAAAATTATTCTCGGTTTCACGCAATGTGTGGTCCCGTGCAATTTCCGCCATCTTTGACAGCTTCTCTGCGATTTCACTCAAGTCAGTTTCACGATAAATTGATTTGCCAATTTCGTTATATCTACCGACTTCATTCACGAACTCTTTCATATCATATTTTGGCGCATCGTCTTCTTTGTAGAAATCTTCTGCTACAAGGTCTGATAGTTTGCTTGTGCGGAATTTACCGAACGCTTGTGTTGGGGCGAATCCACCAGCAATTGTCATCTCGTCTAATCTATTTTTCTTTTTACTCATGGTTTATCTCCCGTATTGTGCATCTATTAATAATTTACTTGCAGATTCTAAAAGCTTTATGGCAGATTTAATGCCCTTCATTGCCTTTGCGGCTCTTGCCTTTTCTTTAGTATCATCGTCATTATCCCACCCTTTACTTACATGTGGTTTAATTTTTTTTAATCTGGCAATCATCTCTGGTATAGTGGCCTCACCAAAATCCTCAACAGCCCAACCGTCTTCCGGTTTAAATATGTCTTCGCTCACTGTCTGTCTGATTTCAGTCAATCTCCAGTCACGGAACTTTTTGTTCATTTTCATTATGTCTGTGTTTTTCATAATCATCTCCTATGACATGTAATGACCACGCATGTGCGCTCTTGGTGGTAGGTCTATTTCGTTTTTAGCGGTCTTCCAATAATGGTCTGCCGCTTTTTTAATTTGTTTCTTTGCAGATGATGACAATTTCTTGTCATAATATTTAATTTCATGCTTGTTGTAATGTGCACTTATATGGGCTACCTTCTTGTAGTCCCCGTGCTCTTCACGGCTTCTATCAAATACGGTTATTCCGTTTCCAAGATGTCCAAAGCCCAAATCTTCACCTTCCAAAAATACAGCCTCGGATTTGCGACCGAACAACATCTTTTTGACTGCACGGATTGCATCCATGGGTCGCTTGAACATTTTTGGAGCCTGATTCAATTTTTCACCGGTATCTGCTACCGCATAATATATTTTAACATTATTGTACGGCATTGATGCGAGCTTTATATTGAAATCTCTAAATTTTACAGTGTCCACAATCTTTTCGCCTTTGAAATTCCAATCCCATGCTATTGAGGCTTCATTAACGCTCTCGTTCTTTGGAGTATATGTTTTATAATACATGGTATCATTCACAAGTTTATAATCTCCAGTTTTCAAAAGTTTATTTACAACACCATCAATAGATTTCTTGACATTCTTAAGTCCTTCACTATCTAAAAAAGAAGCAAGGTCTTTCAGGGACACGCCTGTATATGCTTTATTATGAATTAAATTTGAAGCTTTCCACGAATACGCATCTTTACCAAATTTACCAAATTTTGCACCCTCATTGGTTTCTTTCTTCAACCGGCTCTTTTCTTTACGACTGCGGTTCTTATTTTCGGATTCGAATCCAACTATTTTTCCACCTTTATGAGAAGCGTCTTTTTTGTCCCCGTTGCCGTATGTACCCTTGTCACGGTTGTATTGATTTAGCTCAGCACGATATTTTTTAGCTTTGGTGGACGATTGATATTTTTCGTAGTAATCACCCTTTCGTGCTTGATATTCTTTTGCGTAATCCCTGTCTTTAGCCTCATCTACTGATTCGCCCCAGTAACCAGGAGAAACATCCATTCTACCGGATGGCTCAGTCCACGTAAACCCAGTTATGGTTTTTCTAAAATTGGGAACTTTCTTTTTAACAGCGTGCGCTCACTGGTCAAGTGTAGATTGACTCAAATTAGTTTTCATTACCAATTTATTGTCATATATTTTATAGCCATTCTTCAAGCGCAGTGTTTTTGCAAACTTGTCCACAATTTTATCGTATTTATCGGCTTTACCCTCAGACATAATCTCATTATGAATCAACGCACGGACAATTTCTTCCTTGCTAACTTTATCCGGCAACCCCTTTGTGCTGGTTGATGCCATATCAGTAGCATCATCATCAGAAATGTTGTTTGCTATATCTTTAACTTTTTGGTCAACTTTATCGTTCTTGCCATCCTTGTAGGCTTTGACAATTGCGAATAATTTCTGTTGTTTTTTACTGACTGCTGGCATTTATTTTTCCTTATCTAATTAAAGCTTCTATATCCTATTTCATCCTCTAACATTGGAAATGCTTTTTTACTTTTAAACTGAAATGAATCTTCTGGGTCACCAGATTTACTTGCTAAGTCTGTATATGAAACGGTAAAAAATGGTTTCAATATTGCTTTCAACTTTGCAGTTTGTTTGGGGTCACTAATTACATCCAAATACAGTTTACTATCACTATTTTCAATGCTCGCATCCAAATCTACCCCTTTTAATTTTTGACCTTTTTTTGCGGCGGCTATTGCGTTTTTAAATTCTGGAATTTCCTTTTGAAGTTTCGCCAATTTTTTTACTTCATCTTCCGTTTCTTTCAAATCGCTCAAAACGTTTGCAAAATTGGTTTCATTTAATGGCCGTTTCCCCTTGGAAAATCGTCCCCAGTTTTTGTCTATTGATTCGTATAATTCTCTTTTCATGTTAAACTCCTTATTGGTCATGTATTTCTATTGTTATTTCATAAAGTACGTCAGAACCGTGGCCGTCATCAGCATATACTTCAAGTTTGCTTGTACCGTTTCGTCCAGAATATTCATTTTCCAACGCATCTTTGCCTCAGATTTTTGTTGCCATTTTTACTATACCGTTATGAAGCTTTTCAGCATCGGTGCTTCAAGGATATTTACGCTCTTGAAGAGTTTTATTAGCATGAGCCGCTGTTACGTCTGTAATGGTCGCCAATGGTTGTCCAAACTCATGGTCTCATGCGTGCTCACTTAATAAATCTTTTAATTTTGTCTTTTTCATCATGGTCTCCTAAAAGTTGGTGGTCAATTCAATAGAGGTTTTGGCGTTTCCCCAAAATCCACGTTGGCGTGTTAATTTATATCGTTTAACCATTTGCTTAACATATTTTTTAGCATCCGGCTCGTCATCAAAAGATTTACGTTCAAGCGTTTCATCTTTGGCGTTCTGGGAATATTTCCCAGCTACCTTTTCAATTGTAACAGTAAATTTGGCTTTAGCTTCTCCAAGTCGAGGCGGCGATGATTTCCAATTATAGTGTTTATCTACCCAACCGTATACATCATCTTCGGAGACTTTTTTGCCTGCCTTACGTTCAAGCTGTTTCCAGTATTTAACCAGTTGAGCTTTTCGCTTGCGAACGTGTGATGCCGAAGCCTCTCCATCTTGGTGCAAATTCTCGGGTTCAAGTGCCATTAGCGTCCCAACAAACAATTCTTTGAGCTTATCTGAAATATCTTTAGCTTCTAATATTTTAGTTATCTCTTCTCTAATAGTCTGACGTAATTCTGATTTTTTCATCTCTATCTGCCATACTTTGTTTTCATAATTGTGTCATTAATCAATCGGTCGATTTCAGACCATGCGCTTTCCCATGTATCTTCCATATCTTCAATTGGAAGTTTTGCTCGGACTTTATCTTCAATTTCTTGTTGATTAGCATATGGTGAGTCTTTCATCACTTTGGCCACGGTTTTTTTAATCATATTTTTGTATTTGACGCCGATGGTACGGGCTTCATTCAATGACTTAATTTCTTCCCTAACTATTTGTCTTAATTCTGATTTCTTCATTATTTCCCTTTCGACGCATCTTGTTCTAACAATGCCAATTTGCGCCACATTGAATCAGATGAATAGTCGGAATTTCCAGCGTTTGATAATTGTTTAATACGAGCATCC
>Ga0233446_1001991_pt1 | contig 13777 bp, 11 predicted proteins | sample SI_124_October20_4_FD_182780 | JGI IMG/M metagenome (GOLD analysis project Ga0233446, IMG submission 182780) | Seawater microbial communities from Saanich Inlet, British Columbia, Canada - SI_124_October2016_120_MG | ecosystem: Environmental > Aquatic > Marine > Inlet | place: Canada: British...
GTTCAGATGGATAAACTGGTTAATGAAAAATTTAAATTTACTGATCTTTTTAACTAAAATGCAAATTAACGGCACAGCAGAGAAGAAAAAAGAGGGAATTTAACTTGGGCAGAACCTCGGAGGTCTGATAATCATCACAGGCAAATATTTTGTTTCAGAGTTGAATGCCAACATGCAAGTAAAATATCCAGTCGCAGAAAATACCGCAGGCAAGAGGCAAACCGAACACCTGAAAAACGTCAAAAAGAATCAGCGCGTGTAAAAAGATATCAGAAAAAACACCCTGCTTACAAAAAAGTTCAAAAAAAAGCAAAAATAGAATCTGAAGTAGACATCTTACGGGATATCGCTCCTACTCAAAATTCAATCTTACGGGATATCGCTCGGCTCAAAAAAGAGGTTTCCGCTATACCTGAACTTAGACGTAACATTTATTACTATCAGTGTGTTACAACCGGACTGGCGAGTACATTGAGCGGAGATGTCTTACGGGAGATTATTGGAGGTCATCTTGACAGGTATTATGATACTGGAAACCGCCTTTTGTTGTCAGGAAGCAAAAGCAGCAAAACCAATATTTTTATGAAAAGGAATGAGAGCAATGAAAAGCAAAGTTCTAATCAATGCCCGGAGGAAACGTCGAATTCCCAAACATTTCAGTTGGATAGATCATCGTCTGGTCCGTGAAAACTATCTGAAACAGTGTAGTACTGATGCCCTGGCACTTTATCTGTTTCTTGTGATAGTTGGAGATCATGAAGGTCTTTCTTACTACGGCGATGAACGGGTTAAAAGCTATCTAAATTTCAGCTCATCATCAGGCGTGAATTCGTGCCGAAAAGAATTGGAGAAGAGCAATCTGATTGCTTATTTAAATGGGCTTTACCAAGTGCTTGGCCTTGAATCCGATGTCAGTTTTGAATATAGATCCACAAAAGCTATAAATGATGAAACTGCAGTCAACTACAGCAGGACAGAAAATAATTCTGCAACAGAAAGTGTCAGAGATGTAATTAACAGAATATTTGGAGGTATGTAATGGACAGTTATACATTTCATGAGATAAAACGTCTTCACGAAGAAGAAAAGTTCAGTGCATATAAAATTGGCATTGAACTTGGAATAGATTATAAGACAATTAAACGCTGGATTAAACGTCCTAAGTTTGAGAAACGCAGTGGTGGAAGAGAGGCATTCGTACTTGACGATTTTAAAAAAGAAATACAGATATGCCTTGATCGTCATGACTACAGTGCAGTACAGCTCTACGATCGAATCAAAGAAGCCGGTTATACCGGAAGTATTTCAACGGTTAGAAATTATGTATCTAAAGTTAAACCCGTCAGAAAAAAAGCCTATCTTACGCTGAGTTTTTCACCTGGAGAAACTGCACAGGTTGATTTTGCCTACTGCGGTTATATCCAGTTGGAATCTGTAAGGAGACGGCTGTATGCCTTTATAATGACCTTATGCTACAGTCGGATGACATATCTGGAGTTTATAATGCACCAGAATCAGGAGCATTTCCTCCAGTGTCATCGTAACGCCTTCACATACTTTAACGGCATTCCTGAACAAATCATGGTTGATAACTGTAAAGTTGCAGTAAAAGAGCATCCTGCATATGGACCGGTGAAGCTCAATGAGCGCTATGAAGACTTTGCTCATTATTACGGCTTCAAGATTAAACCGTGCGGGGTGAGAAAACCAAACCAAAAAGGTGGTGTAGAACGCACAATTTCATATATCAGAAGAAATTTTCTTAATGGAATAGGAGAAGTGAAATCACTCTCAGGGATTAATAACGCTGCCCGTATCTGGATGGATAAAACTGCCAATGTAAGAATTCATAAAACTACAGGTAAAATGCCCGTGGATATGTTTGATGCGGAAAAGGAGAAACTTCTTAGAGTAAATCAGCTTCCGTTTGACTGCGGGACAATAAAAACAGTTAAATCAAATAATCAGTTCAGAGTATTTTTTGAAGGTAACAGATATTCAGTCCCATTTGAATATGCCTCAAGTATACTTACAATGAGAATTTATCCTGATCTAATTGTAATATATCATGAAAATAAACTTATTGCACAGCATCGTAGGTCATATGAAAAAAATATGAATTTTGAAGATCCCGCCCATGTAAAAAAACTTCTTGAAGAAAAAAGGAATGCAAAAGATCAGAAATTACTTCGTGCATTCATCAAGCTTACACCAAATGCTGAAAAGTACTATCTGGGCATAAAAGAAAAACGATTTAATACAGCTGAACATATAAGAAAAATCATGACACTTTCTGAAATTTACGATATTGGTGATATTCGCACGGCAATAAATGACGCTCTTGAATTTAAAGCATACAGCAGTGACTATATCGCCAACATCCTTGAACAGCGTAAACGCCTTACGCCTGAGGCAGCACCACTCCACCTTATGCGAAAGTCTGATATGCTTGAAATTGACTTTGAGCAAACTAATATGGATCTTTATGAAAAAATAGAAAGGCATCATCATTATGAAAAGTAAGTATAAAGCACTGGAGGATCAGCTCGACTATTTAAAACTTTCATATATCCGCAATAACTACAAAAATATCGTTTCTGATGCAGAGAAGAAACAGATAAATCATCTTGACTTTCTAAGCCGCATTATTGATGCAGAAACTGTTTCAAGACAGGAAAGAGCTATTCAAAGAAGACTAAAAGGAGCAAGACTTCCATATATAAAAACTATGGATCAGTACAATTGGAGTCATCCTAAAAAAATTAACAGAATGCTAATAGAAGGATTCTTCAGACTCGATTTCATTGAACGCAACGAAAATATAATTTTTATAGGACCTTGCGGTACGGGCAAAAGCCACAGCTCAATTGCACTTGCAAGGGCTGCTTGCGAAAAGGGATATTCTACTCTTTTTACACCGGCTGTTGATATTATAAATCATCTTTCAGCCGCTGCTGCCGTGAACAATCTCGAAAGAGCAATAAAAAAGTACATTAATCCTCGGTTGATTATTATTGATGAAATAGGATATCTGCCAATCGATAAGCAGGGAGCAAATCTTCTATTCCAGGTCATATCAAAAAGATATGAAACAGGATCAATTATTATTACATCAAACAGACCATTTAAAGAATGGCCGAAAATATTCAATAATGACAGCACAATAACAAGTGCTGTCCTAGACAGACTTCTGCATCACAGTCATGTAGCTGTCATTGAAGGAGAAAGCTATAGAATGAAAGATAAAGTGACTCAAATGGTGGAATGAACATAAAAAGGAACTTTTTTGAATGAAAGAATGAATTTGTGATAACTGCTTATACATATACCTGACACTGATATAAAAACAATGGATTCAGGAACCATACATAAGGGCAGATTTATCCATTCTCCAAGACGGCAAAAAAGTTCCAAATTCTATAAAACTGAAAGAAAATATATCTAAAAAAAATCAAAAAATATTTGGAGTAATTGCGATAAATGAATCGTGAAGGTGGCTTACATTAAAATATAAATACTAGGAATATCAATTGCTAAATAATGAGGCTCTTTGAATTAATGCTAACAAAAACTAAAGGTTCGGGTAAAATCGCCCATAAATTATGCGACCTTTGATGCCTTTAGTCCTCTTTTTTTAATGTAGTTAAATAGTGTAGAATAGCTTACCCCTAATATTTTTGAAATAGATAACATAGAGACTTTCTTTTCAATAAATTCTTTTATTTGTTCTTCATGTTTTTCAAGCTTCGATTTTCCTGGTCCTTTTGGACGTCCGAGGACAACTCCTTCAGCCTTTTTTGTCGCCAGAGCTTCTTTTGTCCTTTGGCTAATAAGATCTCTTTCCAAGTCAGCGACTAAGCTAAACATGGTGATCATAACTTTTGACTGCATTGAGTGTCGATCCTTTATGTCTATGCCTTCTTTAATCGATACAAAACGGCTTCCATCCTCAATCAAAAGGTTAACAGTGGAAATTACCTCGGAAATACTTCTTCCCAGCCTGCTCAGCTCTGAAACTATGACAATACCGCCATTCTTAACTTTTGATAAAAGCACATCTAATTTTCTCTGGACAGGTGTTTTCCGAGATGAAATTTCCAGCTCAATAAATTCATCAACTACAAGTTTATTTTTATGTGCATACTCCAAAATAGCATTTCTTTGATAAGCAGTATCCTGAGATGCCTTAGAAACTCTAATATATCCAATAAGCATTTGTTTTTCCTTTTTTTAATTATCGATAAAAATGTCTATTTGTATTTATATACTATAATAGTTATTTGTTTATTAAAACAATATATTCGTTAATTATATTCAAATTAAACGGTCGTTTTCTAGGAGCATTTTTAATATGTCACAACTAAAAATATTAAGTCAGCAGGAAATAAAGGAATTTGATACTCCTCCTATGTTTAGTGCAGAAGGGCGGAATTGTTTTTTCATTATTCCAGAGCATGCTATTAATGTTATTAACTCACTACGCAGTCCGACTAATCAGGTTGGTTTCATACTTCAACTCGGTTATTTTAAAGCTGTAAATAAATTTTTCAGTCCTTCACAGTTTCTCTTTACAGACTTGAAATATGTGCAGAAAAAATTAAGAATCTCTGATACAGATATAGCCTTGGGATACTATAACGAATCCACTTATAAAAGACATAGAGAAATAATTTTAAAAGAACTAGGCTATAGAAAATTTGACAGTAATAAATTATTTCTTCGAAAAGAGGCAGCCTGTTTATGTCAAAAGCTGGTAAGTCCAAGAGCTGTTTTTAATGAGCTTAATAACTTTTTAAAATGGAAGAGAATTGAAATTCCAAAGTTTAACACTTTTGCACAAATAATAACTGAAGCTTTAAGGAGCTTTGAACAATCTCTTATTATAAATTTAAATGAATTTCTTAATGAAAAGACCAGAGAAGCTTTGGATCAGATTTTGGAAAAAACAGAAGAATCAGGGAATAAGGAAGTTTTCAAGCTGAAACGATACCGACTAACTGGACTGAAAAAAAATAGTCAGTCAACAAGGCCATTCGGTATAAAAGAAAATATAAGAGATCTTCAGTTTTTGGAAGAGCTGTTTTATAAAGCTAAAAGTTTGAAAAACAAACTTTGTCTTTCAGATCGTTTTATTGAGTATTATGCTCAGGTAGTAATAAAATCACAGTCCCAGCAAACCGAACAGAGAAAAGAATCAAAATATTTGTATCTCTTAGCATTTGTTAATTATCAGTATTGTCAACTTAATGACATTTTGATTGAACAGACTATACAGTCCGTTCAGACTGTTTTGAATTCAAGTGTAAGAGAAAACCGTGAGAGTTTTTATGCAGGCAGAGAAAAACGAAGCAGAAATATTGCAGATAACTCAGAAAAGGCAGACAAATATTTGATAGACATAAAGAAAGCTAGAAATATTTTAGTAATGGAATCCCTGTCTGACAGGAAAAAGGTTGAAGAATTGAAAATGTTATTCTCCTCAGAAGCCGTAAATGAAGCAGCAAAATTACAATCTGAATTAAAGAAGATAACAAAGGAAGCTTTGGATATTACTAAGAATATTGATATGGATGATATTTTGGAGAATAGATCACTAAAACTTCAGAATCGGGCATCAAGTGTAATAAAAAATGTAAAGTTTGATGATTCAGCTTCAGACAAAAGTCTAATTGACGCAATAAATTATTTTAGACAAAAAGACGGTAAACTGACAGATAAAGCTCCTATGGAATTTTTGAATACAGATGAGAGAAATAAACAGTTTGATTGTAATGGCAAATTTAGGTTGTCCTTATATAAGTCTATGCTATTTAAAAAAGTTGCAGAAGGAGTAAAGTCCGGAGCATTGAGTTTGAAATATTCTAATAAATACCGTTCTTTCAGCGATTACTTAATTCCATTAGATCGTTGGAATAAGGACAAGGGCGCTATTCTATCAAGAACCGGATTAGAAAAGGCGTCAGAATTTAATAAGGTAATAAAAACACTTGAAGGAATTTTAGGTGAACAGTTTAAAAGAACAAACGATAATATAAGCAGCAATAAAAATAAACAGGTAGTGGTCGAGAGCAGCGGGAACCTCAAAGTAGTAACGCCCCGTCAGAAAGAACCAGGGGAATGTGAGACTGGATTAAAAGGTCTATTTCCACAGAATAGACTTATATCTGCATATGAAGTTCTTGCTGCCGTGAATAAGGTTGCCGGGTTTACTGACAGTTTTGAACATTGGCAGATGAAATATAATAGAAATAAACCAGCAGATAAAACCTTTTTTGCAGGGATAATAGGCTGTGGGTGTAATCTTGGGACTAAAAAACTAGTTAAAATTTCTCATAGAGTTAATTCTGCTGAACTCGAAAAAACAGTAAATTGGTATTTTACCAATGAAAATTTAATAGATGCCAATGACAAAATTCTTGAACTTATGGATAAACTAGAACTTCCAAAGGAGTATAGAAAAAATTTAAAACTCGTACATACAAGCAGTGACGGACAAAAATATAATACCGGGGTTGAATCACTTAATGCCAATTTTTCTTTTAAATATTTTGGGAAAAATCAGGGTATCAGTTTTACGGGTTTATTGATGCAAGTCACAGACTGTTTCATTCAACAGTGATAAATCCTGCGGAAAGAGAAGCTGGATATGTTATTGACGGTTTACTTCAAAATGATGTTATTAAATCAGATATTCACTCCACAGACACGCACGGATACAGTGAAATCATATTTGCTTTAACACACCTTATTGGAGTTTCATTTGCTCCTAGAATAAAAAATATAAAAAAACAACAGCTTTATAGTTTTGAAAAACCGTCAGAATTAATTAAGCAGGGATATAATATAGTTTCTAAAAAAATGATTCATCCGGAAGAAATTGAAAAAGAGTGGGACAACATTCTCAGACTTATTGCAACGATAAAATTAAAAGAGGCAACGGCATCACAGTTACTAAAAAGAGTTAGCTCTTATTCAATAGACCATCCTCTCTACAGGGCTTTAAAACATTTTGGCCGTATAATAAAGACTATCTTTCTTTTGAAATACATTGATGAAGTAGAATTAAGACAAATGATAGAAAAACAGTTAAACAAAATTGAAAGTGCAAACAAGATGTCAAAAGCTGTTTTCTTCGGGAATGGAAATGAGTTTCAAGTAGGAACCCCAAACGAACAGCTTATTGCCGTTGGATGTAAAAGGTTGATTGAAAATTGTATTATATGCTGGAACTATCTATACTTATCTAAATATTTGAAGGACATTGATTCGGTAGAGAAAAAGAAGCAAATACTCGAACTTATTGTAAATAGTTCTGTTGTAACATGGCAGCATATTAACCTTCAGGGAGAATATGACTTTTCAGATGAATATCTTAAAGATACTATACAATTTTCTCTTCCTGAATTATTAAGTGTACTGGTTGGATAAATAAAGCAATGTAAAAGGTCGCTTGAAACATAGTTTTAGAAAGGTGTTTTGTGACTCAAGGCAGACAGGAAAAGGTCAAAAGAGAATAATTAAACCTATTTTCTATGGGCGTTTATACCCAAATATTTAGTTTTACCCTATCCTTCAAGATCACCTGCAAGTAGACGATATAAATTGTATGCAAGGATAGTCATTGTAAGGTCAAAATCCACTTTAATCGGATATTACTGATTTTTTTTGAGGTTAGCTAGCCTCATTTTTTTTGCTATTATGTAGCCACGACTAATTTCGCTATATTTATCGACCCTACACTTGCATTACGCCTATCCAGTGATATAATTAACTATTATTATCAAAAATGGAGTAGCCACGATGTATATTGCAGAGTTAAAAAAGAAACAAGGGGACAAAACTTACAAATCGATTTTAGTAAGAGAATCATACCGTGACAACGGAAAGGTAAAGCATAGGACAATAGCTAATATAAGCAAACTGCCAGTTGAACATGTTCGCCAATTAAAGGCAAGCTTAAAAGGCGAAAAAGGAGATTTTAAAGTTTCTGATTTAGGAGTTGGACGCTCCTATGAATATGGCGGTTCATTTGCATTGCGTGAGCTAGCTAAAGATATTGGCCTTGACACAGCTATTTTTTCAAGAGAAACACAATGGCGTGAAAACATTTTAGCTATGATTTCCGGTAGGATATTGCACCAGGGAAGCAAATTAAATTTAATTAACACTTATATGGATACTGCTTTATGGGAGATTGCGGGACATAAGTTTGGCGTTAGACCTGATGTTGAAAAAGATTGCTATAAACCAATGGATGAATTACTGAAGAGAAAAGATATAATTGAGCGTAAACTGGCTAAAAAACATCTTAAACAGGGCACAATACTTCTCTATGATATAACTAACACCTGGCTGGAGGGAGAGTATAAAGGCTCACAAATCGTAAAATACGGTAGGGGAAAAGGCGGAAAGCAAGGTTACAAGCAAGTTTCAATAGGCTTACTTACAAACGCAGAAGGCTGTCCTGTCGGCATAGAAATATTCAAAGGGAATACCTCGGATCAGACAACAGTATTGGATCAGATTAAAAAAATATCAGAAAAGTATGGAATAAAGGAAGCTGTTTTTGTCGGTGACAGGGGGATGCTGACCCAAAAGAGAATTAGCGAAATCGATTCAGATTATTTTAAAATAGTAACAGCATTAACTCATACAGAATTGAATACAATTATAGAAAAAGAAAATATACAGATAGATCTTTTTGATGAAATGAATATAACAGAAATCATTGATTCTGAAAATAAAGAAATGCGCTATATGCTGTGTAAAAATGAAAAAGAAAAAATTAAAGAAAGAAACACACGAGAAGCATTAATTAAAAAAGTTGAAATATTATTTAGCAAAAAAGCAGCAGTAAAACAGAAGAGAGATAAGCAGAAAACCTGTGCCAGCATTGGGCGTATTTTTGAAAAAATAAAAATAGAAAAGTTCTTTTTATGGGATGTAGATGATAATGGAAAATTAACCTGGAGTAGAAAAGAACAGAAAATTGAAGAAGAAAAATTACTGGATGGATGTTACGTAATAAAAACAAATGTATCCAAAGTAATGAATAAGGAAAACGTTGTAGGAGCATATCAGGGACTGCAGAAAGTTGAGCAGGCATTCAGAAATATGAAAACTGTTTTACTGGAGTTAAGACCTATTCATCATAAATCTGATGATAGAATTACAGCTCATATATTTATAGTAATGCTTGCGTATTATCTACAATGGCACATTATGCAGAGAGTGATGCCTTTGTTTGCCGGTGATGGCAAAGGAGATGAAAGAAGATGGTCTTTCGATATTATTATAAAAAGATTAAAATCAATAACCAGGGTTGAACAACTCATAAAAAATATTGTTATAAAAACCGATATTTCAAAGCCTGATGTGGAACAAAATGAAATTTTAAGATTATTAAAAGTTAAATTGTAGACAGTAATTTTGCAAAAAAAATCCTGCCTGGCCAGCCTCAACTTATTGCAAGTAATATCCGTTTTAAATACTCATCAAAGATCCACTGTTATTATTACAGATAAAAAGCAGAGAGTACATCATATAAGAATATCAGGTTTACCGGAATCATGTCATTCGGAAATTTATAATATTTTAAAAATTAAGCCGAGAAAAGGATTGAAAAAATATATCGTTGCTAAGAGGTTGTAGGGACCTAAAAAAAACTAGTTTAGACTCAAAACAGAGACTAAACTAACAAACTTGGGCTAGCTATTATTTACAAAAGAAACAAAAATTACGGAAAAATCAATTGCATGGGTATCGAAAATGAGTCACTTGAGCTCAAACAAAATTAATTAATAAACATGCTCTCGTTCTGCCCCATAATATATCAATAGATTGGAACACCTCATAGCTCAGATACACAATATTAGATGATCTCTCTTTTAATATTTTTCCCAGGGGAACTGTCCTGTTTCGACATATTTGACAATTTTTTCTAAATTACTGGGATCAGAAAAAATTTGCAAATTAGCGGTAATTGCTGTGTCCTTAGCTTCTTCTAATGATTTATGTAACTTATTCAGATAGCTTTTATAACTAGTAATAGCTGTTTTAGAGAGTAGCCGAAGTCGCAACAAATGTTTACGCAATAAATTCTCACTTTGCTCTTCATAAGCATCTACTAAACCCCAACTATGTGCTTTCTCAACTGAAATAGGCTGGGTCATAAGAGTTATGTAATGCGCCTTTTGAAAGCCTATCCTTTTAATTAAAAAAGGCAAGACACAAGCAGGGAAAACTCCAAATAACAGTTCTGACAAACTAAATACTGCTGTTTGGTCAGCTAAAACCAGGTCGCATGCTGCCGCAAAACCTATACCTCCTGCATTAACCTTACCTCGAACATGCGCTATTGTTATAAAAGGGCCTGTAGCTAATTCTTTCCAAATATCATACATTGCACCAGGATCTTGTAGCGCTGGCTTTCCTTGAGTTATGGCAGTATGCATACCTTTAAAATCAGCACCAAAACAAAAAACTTTTGGCAACCCTTCCAAAACGATAATAGCACTGTTTTTCTTACATTTTTCTATTATGTCTTTAAAGTCCATAACCAGTTGATCATTTATAGTATTATTGTCATCTGGCCTATGAATTTGAATAAAACATATTTGTTCATCAAGACGAACTTTTAAGGTCTGATAATTCATAGATAAAGCTCCTTCAATCAAAAAACCTCTTTATTTTCTTAAACTACACCCACTCATATTCTCTATGATATTCTTTAATTTCTTTTAAATACAAGTGCTTCTTCCCTGTCTGATTCTTTCTTGACTGGGGTAGAAAATCCCAATCTAGCTTTACATCTCTAGTTCCGAATTTAACTGCGTTACTCCCTCGCAAAAGTTGTTCGTATTCTTCCATTCCTAGTTTATATCTCCGTGCTAATTGTTCTTCAAAATTAAAACTTTGGATCTGTTGATGAGCTTCACTACTGACTAGTCCACTAAAAAACTCTGAACAACAGCCGGAGCCATAAGAAAAACAGCCAACACGCTTGGACGAGTCAAAATCACCATTGGCAATAGTACTAAATAAAGATAAAGCAGTAGTAGCGCCCATAATATTTCCTACTCTTTGACAATAAGTAAGTCCTGGTATTACTCTTTTATCAAAATCCGCTTCTATTTCTACTGGATTAACTTTCGTCATTTTACGCATCATATTACGATGTGCTCCTTTAACCATTCCTCCAAACGGAGTATGAAAAACCAAATATTGAAATGTATCTTTGTAATCAACACCTTCCACTCTTTTTTGGTACTCTAAAAATGAATGCTCACAACAATCTAAATATGACAATAACGATAAATCAGAATCCCCTGCTTCGCTATCAGTTACTGGTCTACATGTATCCATTACTTCGTAACCATAATAACCATTTGCTCCTATATCCACCTGAAAAACTTTTGGAATTTCACTAACTAACATGGCCACAGCACCAGCTCCACTACTAGGCTCTGCAAAAGACCAATCCATACTTGATGCTTCTTTACCTTCTACCAATAGAAAACGAGAAATGTCTGTGGCTATTATTAAAGCTTTAGCTCCTGGTGATGCTTGGGATAAAATAAAATTTATGCCCATTTGTAACGCTGCTGTTCCTGAATAACAAGCATTTTTCATCTCAAATAGTCGACAATTTCTATTCAATCCTAAATGATGATGAAAATATGTACTCATTGATTTACCAAAATCAAATGCAGATTCTGTCGCAGTAATTACCAATTCTATTCTATCTTTTTCTGCTGGATTTAATTTTTCTATAATTGGTTTTGCAGCATTAACCCCAAAAGTAATTGGGTCTTCATAAGGCAAAGCTACAGCTTTTTCGTTCATCAAAAGATTAGAAAAACGTTGCATATCCAACTTACGATGCGTAGCTAATTCGCCTACATCTAAATAAGCACTCCCTGCAAAAACGTTCATTGCTTCGATTCCGGCTGTTCTCATCATGTTTTCCCTATGTTTCTAAGCTATTTTTCTAGGCACAAAGCTGTATTTATCCCACCAAACCCCATGCTTAAAGTTAAGGCTTTTTTTATTTTATGCTCAATCGTTTTTTCTTTTACCCAATTAAAAGAATTATCTATTGGCGTCTCTAAATTTAAGCTCGGATGAAGCTTTAATGCTTTCATTTGCAATAAGGTAGCAATAACTTCTACTGTTCCAGCAGATGTCAAACCATGACCAATAATAGATTTACTTGCATTTATATATGCTTGGTTTAATTTTGCTGATTTAAGAGCCTTTAACTCTGTTTCATCACCTAATGGCGAACCTGTTCCATGAGGATTAATATAATCTATATCAGAACTGGAAAGCCTCGCTTGGCGTAGAGTTTGCTGAATAACTTTTAATTCCCCTTCGTGTGATGGATTTGGATTGCGATTTGCATCCATAGCTAAAGCCCAACCTGTTAATTTAGCATATGGTTTTATTTTATTTCTTATATTGCCTCTTTCTAAAACTATTGCACCACAATTTTCTCCATAGATAAAACCATCTCTATTTTGATCAAAAGGGCGACAAGCTTTTTGCGGTTCATCTCTATATTTCTCACTACCCATAGCGCCTAAAGCTCTAAACCCCTGTAATTCCCAAGCTGATAGATCCATTAAAGCTCCTAGAGCAATACAAATATCTACTTGACCACTTTGAAGAGCTTTAGCTGCTTCTATAATAGCTAACTGTCCACTAGCAGACGCTCCGCCTACAGTATAAGCCAAGCCTTTAATAGCAAAATGTTCTGTACAAAGGGCAGCAAGATCAGTATCTAAAAAAGAAAAACCATAGGTTGGGGTTAAAAATTGTGGTTGAGTTTGATGTTTTTGATGAATTTGCTGCAGATGCCTTTGCTGAAAATTAGAGCCTCCTACAATTAAGCCAATACGTTCAGGTTCATAATTATCTAACTCAGCTTCATCCCAAGCTTCTTTTAAAGTAACTAGAGCGACAGAACTGGAAAAAGATGCAGAGCGCAAAAAACGTTTGGGAAAATCCTCTGGATAAGTCAAGTCTGAAATCTCAGCACCTAGAAAGGATTTACCCTCTAATTGTCGGCCAAGGCGTTGAACCTTACCAAACACAGAATCACCCTTAAGCAAGGCAGAAGTAAATGAGTCTTTGCATTGACCTATATTGGAAGTTATTCCTATGCCAGTTATTAATAATTCAACTTGTTGATTGTGTTTTTGCATAAAAGATCTCCACTAATTCTCCTATATTCTGAGCTCCAAATAAATCTATTCTTGGGATATCTAACCCCATCGATTCCATCATCATTGTCATGAGTTCTGTCCTGTCAATGGAATTAGCTCCTAACTTTTTTAAGCTGTCTGTTAGCTTAAAATCGTAATTCTCTAATTCTGGTACTACTTCTTTTGTATGCTTGGCAATTAGTTCGAAAATTTCATTTTGGGTCATTGTTGTTTCTCCTTATCTTTTTTGAGTTAAATATTTATCTTTACTTTTCATGCTAGTCCCTAAACATAGCTTTAACGATTAGGTGCTGATTAATTATCAATTAGTTGTCCTCAGAGACCTTGACATGAGCGATTATTTATTTATAAAAAATTTTCTTTTTTAAAATAATTTAAGTTTGTGAGGTAATTGCAAAACTATTTTTAAGATATTATTTTATTGGGGTTTAAAAAGAAAGAAATCCATGTTAACTTATTATATCACAAAGAGTTAACAACTATAACCCCGAGGAGCTAATGGAATTTCTTTCTGAGTTATTTAATAGCATACAAAACTGGCTTTTGCCAGA
>Ga0233446_1002003_pt1 | contig 13722 bp, 9 predicted proteins | sample SI_124_October20_4_FD_182780 | JGI IMG/M metagenome (GOLD analysis project Ga0233446, IMG submission 182780) | Seawater microbial communities from Saanich Inlet, British Columbia, Canada - SI_124_October2016_120_MG | ecosystem: Environmental > Aquatic > Marine > Inlet | place: Canada: British...
GGATGTGAATAATAAAAGGCCGAATAAAAAGGGTGGGGATGTAAGTTAGAAAGGTTATCTGCAGATAATTTTATCAATGCTTCTATCAAATAACCAGGTGTTCCTATCAGCTTCACAGCAAACCTGTCTGCTTGTCTTTCAAATATTCTGGATAAAAGATGAAAGACAGGAGAAAAGGGAAACATTACGATCCCAAATAGAAACTGTAGGAGAAAAACTTTAACTGGAAACAAATATATATCAGCAAAATTGTGTCCAATATCAATATTAAAAAGAAGGAGAAGAAAGTTACTTTCTATCAGGCAATATGCAACATAGAAAAAGATCAGTGATATAATTTCAAAAAGGATTATATTTTTTATAATATGTTTTTTTTCCCAATGTCCCCCCTCATGAGCGACCACAGAAAGTATTTCATTTTTTGACATTTTATCAAGCATAGTATCGAATAGCACAATTCTTTTTACTCCTCCGATACCAGTGAAATATGCATTAGTGTGTTTGGTTCTTTTTGAAGCATCCATTTTTAAAACTTTACTTATTTTGATACCAACCTTTTTCATGAGTGCTCCAAGTGAAGCAGACAGCTCGTCGTCATCTACAGGTACAAACTTATTAAAAAGGGGCTCGAGAATATATGGTGAAATATACATAATAAAAAGAGTAAAAATAAAAAACAGTATCCACACCCACAACCACCATAAACTCGGACTAGCTGAAACTAAGTAAAGTGCTCCTGTACATAATACCGCTAGCAACACAGTTGAAATTAATAAGGTTTTAAATAAATCAGATATCCATAATTTCATAGTCATTGTATTAAAACCAAATTTTCTTTCGAGTTTAAATGTTCTATATAGACTGAATGGAATTTGAAGCAGAGTATGAACATATGCTATAAAAAGAAAAAATAGTATTGCGGAAACTATAAATGGTAGATTCAGGTCAAGTAGCCATTTACTATACAAATTGAACAGACCAGTAAACAGAAAAACTAGAAGAATTATTGCCTCGTATACGGAAGAAAAAATACCAAAACGTATTTTTTCTATTGTATAACTTCTAATTTTATCCAGTTTCTCTTGATTTACAACCTTTTCGAATCCATCAGGAATATCAGTACCAAACTTTTTCAAATAAGTATAATTCAAGTACTCCAGCCAGTATTCAAAAAGTTTTATCAAAACATACGCAGTAAATACTGCAATTAGTAAATATTTCATAGGTATATTTAGAATTTCTCTGTTTTTTGTAAATTGAACCAAAAACACCTACCACCTATACTAAGTAGTAATGCTTAACTTGAGTATAACATCCCCTAAGCAAGAACAGGCATGCCTATGTTAATGTAATAAGTCTTTGTTTGTTTTGGCATCAATTATGCCAAATTCTTCAATATGAATAGTTGGGTCTCCCCTAAATGAAAGGCATCTACCATATTTCTCTTCGAGTTCATTAAGAAATATTGCGTCATCATTCTTCAGTCTTGCTAATACAGAAGGATTCATTACGACTCGAACTTCAAGCTCTTTATCCCATTGTTTTCGTTTCAGTACTTTTTTAAGAAGCCTCTGTATTTCTACACTGGTTGTTAATGACGATTTGACTTTACCTTTACCACTGCAATATGGGCATGGATCATAAACTTTATCCAGCAAGCTTTGTTGATCTCTCTGTCGTGTCATTTGCATCAAACCTAGATATGATATTGGTAAAACCCTGGTTTTAGCCCTGTCATTTTTCAGCTGTTTTCGCATTCTTCGCAAGACTTTATCATTGTCCTTGTAGTTAGACATATCTATAAAGTCAATTACAAGCAACCCCCCAATATTCCTCAATCTCAGTTGGCGTGCTAATTCATCCGCGGCCTCAAGATTTGTGGTAAGAATTAGATCATTCATATTTCCATTGGATTTTGATGACCCGGTATTTACATCAACAGCAATTAGTGCCTCTGTTTCATCAATACAGATATAGCCGCCGCTGGGTAAAGACACTTGACGCTCAAAAATTCTGTCAACTTTATCATTTACATCATAATATTCAAAAATAGGAGATGCTTTTTGATACAATTTTATTCTTTTAACCATTTTTTGAGTAACAAGACGAGACATAAAATCTTTGATATATGTATAATCATTCTGATCATCAATAATTACCTCGTCAATATCTTCTGTAAGAAAATCGCGCATGCTTTGTTCTAGTAGAGATAATTCTTTATATACCAAACGAGGAGTTTTGCTAATTTTTTTAGCTTTTTCCACTTTATTCCAGTATTCCATCAGCATATTGACATCACGTTTAAAAAAGATACTCTTTCTACCCTCTCCTACAGTCCTGCAGATACACCCCATTCCTGTAGGGATATCCAAATTAGACATGATTTCTCTTAAACGTTTTCTCTCTTTTGAGTCTTCTATTCGCTTAGATATGCCAAGATGATCTGAATACGGCAGTAGCACTAAATATCTTCCCGGCATTGAAATATTAGTTGTTGCTCGAGGACCTTTTGTACCAATAGGCCCCTTAATTACTTGAACAAACAAAGTCGACCCAACCGGGAAAAGTTTTGGAATGTCGTCTAAATTTATCCTTGAGGCATAGGATTTTCCTTCTTTTGCCCTAATATTGGTTTCTTCATATGATGCAGGTATCATATCAGAAAAATGCATAAAGGCATTCTTTGGCAATCCTATGTCAACAAATACAGCTTGTAGAGAATGTTGAATATTCATTACTTTTCCGAGAAAAACAGATCCAACAATATTTTCGGATTTTTTTCTTTCAACCTGATACTCTTCAAGACAGTTGTTATTTAACAACGCTACTCTGGTTTCTTGGTTTTCACTATTTATTACTATTACTCTTTTATTTTCCATCAAGGCAACCTTGTTTTATCTTTTTGCTTTTTGACAAGTTAAAATTTCCTGTTATTCAACGAAACTTCTTTTATTCTGTTTCCCCTTATAAAATCTGCGCCAGTCATTTCTTTTTTTCCCTCAGGAATCAATTTTTTTATTTCCAATGCCTCTGTTCCGCATGCAATAACCCAACTTCGTTTGTCTGCTCTTAGTGTTTGCCCCGGCTCAGCAGCATCTTTATTTTCACAAACAACAGCCTCTGTTATCTGTACTTTTTTCCTTTTATCCTTATTGCAGGAGGTGCTATAAGCAAATCCCGACTGCCCATTTAGGTCCATATTCAAAGTATGGTTTGACTGAGATATATCATTCTCTATATTCAGATAAAAATATGCACCTGGCCATGGATAATATGCCCGTATCATTCTTTCAATTTCAACCGCCGAAAGCTGCCAATTTAATTTTCCATCTTGTTTGCTTATTTTTCCGGCATAAGTTGCTTTTGAATGATCCTGCTGTATGGCCCTTAATTCTTTGTTGTGCACTTTCCTTAAAACACCTTCAATATTTTTTGCTGCAAGCTCTCCTAAAATCAATTCAAGCTTTTCAGTATTTTCTGTACCGGCCATATTATGCTTGAATGTTGCAAAGACAGGTCCTGTATCAAGTCCTTTTTCCATTTTCATTATAGCTACACCTACAACAGTATCCCCATTTAAGATAGACGCTATTATTGGAGATGCTCCTCGATACTTTGGCAACAACGAGGCATGAATATTAATGCATCCATGCTTGGGTAATGATAGGATCTTCTCTTTCAGTAGTTGTCCAAAAGAGACAACTAAAACAAAATCTGGAGACAAACTTTTTAACCTATCCAAAAAAAATGTGTTATTTACAGAATTAGGTTTGTCTACCACAACATCATGTTTACCTGCCCAAGCACCCACTGGTGTAGGCTGCAACTTTTTCTTTCTGCCTGACGGCTGATCCTCCTGCGTTCCCACACCAACCAGTTCAATAAAATCAGAACTAGCAATAGCATGCAAAACTGGAACTGCGATTTTTCCAGAGCCTAAAAAATATAGACGGATTTTATCTTGTTTGCTTTCCATTAATAATGCTTTGTTAACTGCCTTTGAACGAGTTAATAATTATGTTTATTAAGACTAAATCTCAAAATTTTCGATTCCGCCAAAGAAACCTAGAGAAAATAACACCATTTTCTCTATTTATCCAGTTGTTAAACTACAATACACGAAAAAACACAGTATAGTTTTATATGTAAATCATAAAAATAAGATGAGTTGAGTATAGATGAAAATTTCAGAAGACATAGCCATCGCAGTTGGAGGAAATATCGGAAATGTTCGCACTGCTTTTCAAAAAGCGATAGCATTGCTAAAAGAAAACGGCGTTGAGAAAATAACAACATCTTCATTATACATTAATCCGGCTGTAAACTGCATTCCTGAAACGCCAGACTTCACCAATGCGGCATTGACGGGTAAATGGCAAAGATCTCCTCATGAGCTGCTTTCATTATGCCAAAAGATAGAAACCACCCTTGGCAGGCCCAAAAATAATGCTAGTAGCATGTTAGAGCCAATATGTCTTTCGGAATCAGAGCAAAAGAAGCAAAGCGAAGAATCTGAACATAATATACCTTGTAGCAAACATAGTTCCACCTATACTTCTAGGATTATAGATTTGGATATTATTCTTTTTGGCAGCCAAATTATTGATGAAGATGATTTACAAATTCCACACAAAAAAGCACACGAAAGATTATTTGTGTTAGTACCGCTTGCAGAAATAGCAGCCGAATGGTTTTTTCCTGATAAAAAATGTAATGTAAAGGGTCTACTGAATAACCTGAAAGATACATATCCATTTCAAAAAACAAATCGATTTTAGTTTATAACCCTAGGTACTGTCAAAAGTGACACAAAAAGCATAAATAATTTTTACAAAACCTAACCTTAAAAAAGGAGAGACATTCATGAGAAAAATTATTTCCACATTATTTATAGTTGCCGACCTTACATGTTTTGCTTATGCAACTCAACCAATTCCGGTGCAAACTCAATATTTAAAAAAAATTATTCCATCAACATCTTTTTTTAATGGTAAAGTAAGACCAGTTAAAACAGGAAAATTTGGTACGTTAAATCCCGGAACACTTGCTTATACTGCATCTCCAGGAGACATAGTTTATTCACAAATTAAAAATGAAAAAGGCGAAGTAGTTAGGCCAGGTACGCCTATTATTATTCAGGATACAGCACTTCCAAAACTAGCTGTTGAAACTGCACGAATTAATTTACTAAAAGCTAAAAGAACTCTCTTAAATAAAGAAAATGAATATAAACGATACTATGGCTTAAACTCCAAACATAAAAATCTTATTTCTCAAAAACAAATACAAGAGACAAAAGCAGACTTTGATACGGCTGAGCTAATAGTAAAAAATAGTGAATCTGAATTAAAAAAAGCCGAAATAAATCTTGAGAAATGCACCGTTTATCCAGAATTTACGGGTCAGGTAGATGAGGTTTACTATTCTCCAGGAACTTCACTTGACAAGTTTAAAGACATCGTTAAAGTTACGATGATGAATCCAATGGCCGTCGATTTAATTCTTCCTCTTGGATTGATTAATCATCTTGGAATTGAAAATAAAATTCTGGTTTACGATGCTGAAAATGAAGATCCCAAAGAAGCTTTATTGTGCAAAGATCCTATTAACCCATCTGAAGTAAGCTTATTAGTCCCCAATGAATTAATTCCCTCTTCAGAGCTGCTTCCTGAACAAAAAAAGCTCCCCGTTGTACATAAGGTTTTATTTGCAATTGACGCATATATAACTAAACAATCTTTCATACCAGGAATAAAAGGAATTTCTCCTCCCGTAGCTATACCTGTTAATTCAATAAAAAAAGATAGCAAGGGACATTATGTGTGGCAGGCTGTTAACCAACGAGTTTTAAGCGATAAGCAGGTCAAAACACAATTTCATGTAAAAAAAGTATACATCACACGGGGTGATATTATACGACATATTTCGTTCATTAAAGGATATGGCAATAACTACTGTTCTATAAAAGAAAAAGATAAAATACTACCAGGAGATTTATTAATAGTAGAAGTACCTGATGGATTAAAAGATGGAGATGAAGTTGTCTATCAGCAACTTAACTGGCGCTATACAATTAATGAAACGGTAAAAGTAACTATTTCAGAGACAAATAATCCAGGTTTTTATGTCCCCTATACTACAATATTTAACCAACACTTGGGAACTCCTCAGGTTTGTATTGCCAAAGACAACAAAGCCATGTTTGTTAATGTCAAACAATCAGGACTACACGGTGAATATATACGAATAGAAAATGATATGCTAAAGGAAGGAAATCATGTAGTTATCGACACAAATAATGCATTGCAAAATGTATATGACGGAGCGCCTCTTAAAATTATCAAAGTTATAGAACCATTGAAAAAACTAAGCCATAACGTAGCAAAGGCCTATAAACCTGTTACGGCCCCGACTCAGCCTGCTAAAGAGTAGTCTGTAAAACACAAACCAGTATAGCCAGAACCAAAAAGTTCAAATAAAACTTTCTGGCCATAATTCGTTGTTAATCCCGGATAATGCAGATGGTCAGTGTCGTATAGCTGCGAGGAAACAAAACGCTGCTGTACTATGTACTGCAAGTTGCAGTTAACAAAGCAGATATGCTGCAATGACCATCCCTATGTGGTTTGAATTTTGCAAACTTAATAAACATATATTATTTCAACTGCATTGCAGTTGAAACTACCTCATATAAACAACTTATAATTTTTGTAAAATTCAAATGCATTATGTGGGTTAATAAGTCATTTACAAGTCAAATTGAAAATATTGCCATAGATTGACATAATTTAACTTATAAAGGTTTAAATTAACATTATCAGCAAGAATTCTAGTGATGTAAATTTAAAATATTATAGTTATACAAAAATTTATCATCACAAGATAACAAATTTTACATGATCATTTCCAACAAAGTAAAATTATGTAGAAGAATAAATATAAAACACCGAGATAGCACTTTGCTCTACCCCTTTTTTGGAAATGATCTATTTGGACATTCTCAGCCAAGCGTCAACAAATTGATCTAAATCACCGTCTAAAACGGCGCTTGTATTACCCGTTTCAACACTAGTTCGCAAATCTTTGACCATTTGATATGGATGAAGCACATATGATCTTATTTGATTTCCCCATCCCATCTCAGTTTTTTCACCGCTGATATTTGCGGTTTCTTTTCGTCGTTCTTCTTCTTGTAATGCAAACAGCTTTGCCTGCAACATTTTCATAGCAGTTGCTTTATTCTTATGCTGAGATCTTCCTGCCTGGCAGGCGACAACAGTACCTGTAGGAATATGGGTAAGCCTAACCGCACTATCTGTTTTATTAACGTGCTGTCCACCTGCGCCACTACTCCTGTATGTATCTATTCTAAGATCTTTTTCATCTATTTCACATTCTTCGTTATCACCCAATTCAGGAATAATTTCTACAGAAGCAAAAGATGTGTGCCGCCTGGAATTACTATCAAATGGAGAAATTCGTACTAAACGATGCACACCACGTTCGGCCTTAGAATAACCGTATGCAAATTCACCTTTAACTAGCAAAGTTACGCTTTTAACACCAGCTTCGTCTCCGGCCTGAAAATCAATCACTTCTTCTTTCCAGTTTCTCCTCTCAATCCAACGCCTGTACATCCTTAAAAGCATTGATGCCCAATCGCATGATTCAGTCCCCCCTGCTCCAGCATGTATCGACAAGTACGCATCATTTTTATCATATTTCTCTGCAAGGAAACTCAGCAGTTCTGTTTTATCAAGGTTTACAGACAGGCTTTTCCATAAAACTTTTATTTCAGCCATTGTTTCCTCATCCTCTTCTTCAACAGCCAATTCTACGTATGCCGCAAAATCTTCAACATCATTAACCAATGATTCGTATCCATCAATAACACTTTTAGCAGAACTTAATTCTGACATTGTTTCCTGAGCTTTTTCTCTACTATTCCAAAAGTCAGAAGCCAACATTTCTTGATCAATTCTTTTTTTTACTTCACAGTAGAAATCAACTTTCAAGTATTTCTTCAAATGTGCCAAACGATCTTTCGCCTCTTCCCCACATTTTTTTATTTCGTCAAGCGTCATTATATATTTCTCCATTAATAATTTAAATGTCACACAAATTAAAGAATCTTTTATGTTGTACACAGCCTTAAAACAAAATATCTCAAATATTAATTGCTAAATATGTTAAATTTAATAACAGAAGCAAAGTGAATGATAATAAACTTTACTTCTTATTCATTTGATTTCAATGAAGTAAGAAAAGATAAAGAAAGTAAGCAAATCGTAAACTAATTCTAAGTTTCCACTATTTTACTATTTGTGAAAACCCTAAAATAGGTATAGATTTGTTCGTTTAGTTTAAAAAGACGTCTACCAAACAAATTTAGTCATCAGTCAAAAAAACAGCAGCTGGAAATTGAGTTTTACGAATTTAGGTATAGTATGGAAAACTTCATTCTTATAACAGGAAACGATACACTTGCAATAAAAAGCAAGGCCGAATCTATTGTAGATTCGCTGAAAGAACAAATTGTTGACGAATATGCTTTCGAGATAATAACGGGAGACACAGAGAAGAATCAACCAATGAAAGTACTGGAAGAATTGTCTATAGCAGTTAATACCCCCTCTTTCTTTGGCAGCAGCAAAACTATCTGGGTTAAGCATTTTTCGAATTTCGATCTAGCTACTGGAAAAGACAAAAAAAATAAACTATTTCAGGAAACTTTCAAAGAAATTATTGAAACATTACAGTCAGAGTTCCTTGATAATAACAGTTTATCTTTAGTTATTGATGGACCAGAGCTTGATCGCAGAACGTCTATTTATAAGTTTTTCACAAAACATGGAAAGGTCCACCATCTTACCAAAATTGACACAAATGATAAAAACTATCAGGCTGAACTTAGAAATAAAATCCAGAACTTGTGTAAGCTGGATAATGTAAAAATAAATTACGATGCCACTGAATTTTTAGCTGATACGGTCGGTAGTGACACTGGAAGGCTGACAGGAGAAATCGCAAAACTAATATCGTATGTTGGCACTAAAAAAAATATTTCTTTGGATAACTGCCAGTCTATTTGTTCAAAATCATTTGAAATGGCAAACTGGGTTTTTGCAGACGCTTTAGCAAATAAGAATATTAAAAGCTCTTTTAAAGCTTTGAGTATAATTATTGATAAAATGACTGCAGAACGCAATACTAGCTCTAGCCCCGAACTCTCTATGTTGTTCGGTGCAATAAGAAAATTTCAAGATCTGCTTAAAATAAAATCTGGTGCAGAACTTTTATCTATTCCACCTAAATGCCAGTATCCTTTTTTTAAATCACATTTGGATAACGCTAAAGCAAGCAGCACAAACATTGAATATGGTAATATTTTGCTGTCATACCATCCATACAGGGCATTTAAACTGTATGAACAAGCTAAAATTTTTACTAACAGAGAAATGGCAAATAATTTTTCTGCCTTGTTGGAAGCAAACAAGGAACTTGTGTCGGGAAACAGTAATCCAAGAATTGTTCTGGAAAACCTAATTTTGAAAGTATGCGCTTAGATTTCTTTGGTCTAAATCCTTAAACACAAATAAACCCAGTAAAGGAAGGTTTATGGAAAAGAAAAATCGTTTACATTTTGACCATCTAATTATTGGTAGTGGCACAGCTGGTCTTTCTACCGCACTTCAGCTAGCAGAACTAGGCACTGTTGCAGTTATAACTAAACTTAATATTGACGATACAAACACAGTACATGCCCAAGGAGGGGTTGCTTGTGTTATAGATAATAATGACTCATATGAAGAACATGTAAAGGATACTCTTGATGCTGGCGGGCATATGTGTAATGAAAAAATTGCTCGAAAAATCATCAAACATGGACCGGAATGCATTAAAAAACTCATTTCATACGGAGCACATTTTACCACACGCGGCGAAATGGGTGATAAAAACCACACAACAGAATTCGATTTGGGAAAAGAAGGAGGCCACCACAAAAGACGAGTTTTGCATGCTGGAGATATTACTGGTAGAGAACTGCAAAGGGTTCTAATTGAAGAATGTAAAAAACACCCTAATATACATATTTTTGAAAACCATGTTGTGGTTGATCTTATTACATCCTGGCGTCTAGGCTGGATTGGTGAAAACTACTGTTTGGGTGCATACGTTCTTGATAACAGCATTTCTAAAGTTATCACCTTCATATCGTATACTACAACTTTAGCAACTGGTGGTTCCGGAAAAGCTTATCTGTATACAAGTAATCCAGATGTAGCATGTGGAGCTGGGCCTGCAATGGCCTTTCGAGCAAATGCTAAAATTTCAAACATGGAATTTTTTCAGTTCCATCCCACTATACTTTTTCATCCAGAAGTTAAATCGTTTCTTATTAGTGAAGCAGTCAGAGGCGAAGGTGCTGTGCTTAAAATAAAAAATGAGAAAAATGAGTTAGTCTCGTTTATGGATGACTATCATGAGATGAAAAGCCTGGCTCCACGGGACGTAGTAGCACGCGCAATTGATAATGAACTGAAAAAGAGTGGTCAGGAATGTGTCTATTTGGACATTAGACACAAAGAAGAAGAATTTCTTAAATTACGGTTCCCATGCATATTCGAAGAATGCGAAAAAATCGGAATTAACATGGCAAAAAATCCCATTCCAGTTGTGCCAGCAGCACATTACTGCTGCGGAGGAGTTGATACAGACGAGAATGGATTTACTGGAATTACAGGCCTGTATGCAGCAGGAGAAGCTGCCTGTAACGGTTTCCATGGAGCAAACCGTCTAGCAAGCAATAGCCTACTTGAAGCACTTGTCGTGCCCAAATTCATACAAGATGATATTTCTTCCAAGTTTGCCAATCTAAAAGCAACGTATCCTACAGGTAACATACCAGACTGGTCGACCAGGAACGCAACTGATTCAGACGAGTTGGTAGTAATCACTCACAACTGGGAAGAAATACGTAGGTTTATGTGGGATTATGTTGGCATAGTAAGAACAAACAAAAGACTGGAAAGAGCTAAAGCAAGAATAAGGAATATTAGAAAAGAAATAGAAAAATATTACTGGGATTTTCATGTAACAAAAGATCTTATTGAACTAAGAAATATATCAACCGTAGCTGAAATAATCATTGATTCAGCTCTTAATAGGAAAGAGAGTAGAGGGCTTCATTATAATGCCGATTATCCTAAAAGGGATAAGAGTCGTGACTGTACAAATACAGTAATAACTAATCCTCACTCGTCATCTCATTAAATGGCAATCAGCAAACAAATAGCACCTTATATATTCCAAATTGTATCCAAGCTGCAAGAGGCTGGGTATGAAACTTACCTTGTCGGTGGAGCTGTCCGGGATCTATTAATTAAAAGAGAACCAAAAGACTATGACATATCTACTGCTGCAACACCAGAACAGGTACAATCTGTTTTTGGTAGGCGAAGGTCTAGGATAATCGGTCGTCGTTTTAAGATAGTTCATCTTTATCAAGGTCGTGAAATAATAGAAATTAGCACCTTCCGCGCAGCTCCAGAACCTAGAAAACAAAATAACTCAAATTCACTTCTTGTTTTGCGTGATAACGAATATGGAACATCTTATGACGATGCTTACCGTAGGGACTTTACTGTTAATGCTATCTTTTATGATCCTACAATAAGTAGTATGATAGATTATACAAAACAAGGCCTCAAAGATCTTGCTACCGGATCAATAAGAGTAATAGGTGATCCTTATACAAGGTTCTCTGAAGATCCAGTAAGAATGCTAAGAGCATTAAAACTTGTAGGACAATACAATTTCACTTTAACAAAGGAAACGGAAGAAGCATTATACGCATTAATGCCTCAAATTGCTTTGTGTTCGAAATCCAGGTTATGCCTGGAACTGGAAAAAATTCTCAGAAAATCTTACTCAGACAAAATATTACAAGCTTTTCAGAAACATAGTTTTCTCCAATATTTCCTACCCAATTTAGCAAAAGATTGGAAAACTAAATCTGCCCAAGCTTCAATACAACTATTAGCTTGTCACTGTAAACGACTTGAGCAAGAAAAATGTCAGGATTACTTATCGGTAGTTCTAGCTCTAATTTCAATCCCCTTCGTCAATAAGTATTTGACAAAAGACGAAACCAATTGTTTATGGAAATATTATCCCCAACTAGAAAAGGACATTAAAAAGATAATCTATTATATTTTTTCACCCTATAGTTTTCCAAAATTTATAATGTCAGCAGTTACAGAAGCAATTATACTACAACAGAGATTTTATAAAAAAGATAGACCCAGAAAAACCAGACAGCACCCGCATTTCCGCATAGCACGCGAAATAGCAATAGACTTAAATGAGCATTTTTGGAAAAAACCAGACTTGATGAGCTATTGGAAGTCTATAAGAGGGGGAGAAAAACATCATCATTAGATTTCTTTGCTAGAAGTCTTTCCGCACAAAGAAATCTATCAGGAGACCGTACTATGTATAGCAGAAAAGTGAGATTAGCAACTGTCGCAGGAAAATTTTATGAAAGAGTGCCTGGCCTATTAAGAAATAATATAAATAGTTTCCTGGAAGAGACACCTAAAAATGATTTAATCCCTGAAGATGCAATTGTTCAGGCAATAATTGTTCCACATGCAGGATACCCTTTTTCAGGCAAAACAGCTGCAAAAACTTTTGCTATTGCAGTAAAGAGTAAGCTTGCTTACAAAAGAATTGTTGTAATTGCCCCATCTCATTATGTTGGTTTTACTGGGCTTGCACTTCCTACATATGAAGCATGTTCGACACCACTAGGCGATATATCCGTTGATACAAAGTCAATAGATGAACTTTCAAACAAAAACTTTATAAAAAATGATAATGCCCATGCACACGAGCATTCTCTGGAAGTAGAACTGCCTTTTATACAAACACTATTTCCTAAAATACCTATAATGCCTTTTGTTTGTGGACACATTGATTCTGTGATAGCAAAGGATATAGCAAAGACACTCCTGCCCTTCTGGAACTCAGAAACCCTTTGGGTAATCAGCTCTGATTTTACACATTACGGAAGCCAGTTTAATTATGTCCCATTCACAGATAATATCCCTGAAAATTTAAAAAATCTTGATTTCGGCGCCATTGATAAAATACTTGATTTTGACCCAACGGGTTTTGATAAATATTTACATGAAACTAATGCAACAATTTGTGGACGGAATCCAATAATGGCCATGCTTGCTACCGCAGAACTTGCAGAAAACAGGAGTTTACTTAAAGCAAAACTGATTGATTATACAACATCCGGCGAATTGACAGGAGACTATAACCATACAGTAAGTTATGCTGGTATTACTATTTATGTTTAAAAATTAATTTAAAGAAATCTAGAAGGAGCATTAAAAATGTCAGACAAAGATTATACAAAAGAGCAGAAAGACGAAATACTCTCTTTTGTTAAAAACACTATCAAAAATAAACTCGAAGGTATAGAAAATGCTACAATTACGCCTATACCTGAGCATCTCAAAGAACAACGCTCATGCTTTGTCACTCTTCATACTAAAGACGGTGCATTAAGAGGCTGTATTGGACATATTATGGCATTCGAGCCTTTGTATGACAATTTAAAACGCAATGCACTAAATGCAGCACTTCAGGATCCACGTTTTTCTCCAATAAAATCAATAGAAGAGTTTTCTTCCATAAACGTAGAGGTAT
>Ga0233446_1002013_pt1 | contig 13649 bp, 10 predicted proteins | sample SI_124_October20_4_FD_182780 | JGI IMG/M metagenome (GOLD analysis project Ga0233446, IMG submission 182780) | Seawater microbial communities from Saanich Inlet, British Columbia, Canada - SI_124_October2016_120_MG | ecosystem: Environmental > Aquatic > Marine > Inlet | place: Canada: British...
TGTCGCGAATCGAGAAACTCCCGCGTGACATTTCACTGGCGACTGAAGCATTGCGCCGTCCGTCCCGCGACCTCGCGCAGGAATTTTCACGCGGCCTGGCGGATGAATTGCCGCTGTTCAAGCGCGACGGCGGCTTCGTGCGCGCCGGTTATGAAGCCGCGCTGGACGAGACCCGCAACCTTCGCGATGCCTCGCGGCTGGTGGTCGCCGCGATGCAGGCGCGCTACGCCGACGACACCGGGATCAAAGGTCTCAAGATCCGCCATAACAACGTGCTGGGTTATTTTGTCGAAGTCACCGCGCAGCATGGCGACAAGCTGATGACTGCGCCGCTGAACGCGACCTTCATTCATCGCCAGACACTTGCGGGGCAGGTGCGCTTCACCACGACTGAACTGGGCGAAATCGAGGCGAAGATCGCCAATGCTGGCGACCGCGCCCTCGGCCTTGAACTCGAAATCTTCGACAGACTGTGTGCGCAGGCCGTGGCCGCAGGCGACGATTTGCGCGCCGCGGCGCATGCCTTTGCGCTGCTCGATGTCACAGCCGCGCTTGCGAAACTTGCGGTCGACGAGAATTACACACGGCCTGTGGTCGACAATTCGCTGAAATTCTCCATCGAAGGCGGACGCCATCCGGTGGTCGAACAATCGCTGAAGCGTGAGGGTCAACCCTTCATCGCCAATGCCTGCGATCTGTCGCCCGGACCAGCGCAGGCGTCCGGACAGATCTGGCTGCTGACCGGTCCGAACATGGCCGGCAAGTCGACGTTCCTGCGACAGAACGCGCTGATCGCGCTGATGGCGCAGATCGGCAGCTTCGTGCCTGCGAAGCTCGCGCATATCGGCATCGTCGACCGGCTGTTCTCCCGCGTCGGCGCCGCCGATGATCTCGCGCGCGGACGTTCGACCTTCATGGTCGAAATGGTGGAGACGGCGGCGATCCTCAATCAGGCCGGGGAGCGTGCGCTGGTGATTCTGGATGAGATCGGCCGCGGCACTTCGACGTTTGACGGATTGTCGATCGCATGGGCCTCGATCGAGCATCTGCACGAAAGCAACCGATGCCGCGCGCTGTTCGCAACGCATTATCATGAACTGACCGCGCTGTCGGCAAACCTGCCGCGCCTGTTCAACGCCACAGTGCGCGTCAAGGAATGGCAAGGCGACGTGGTCTTCCTGCACGAAGTTCTGCCGGGTTCGGCGGATCGCTCCTACGGTATTCAGGTCGCGAAGCTCGCAGGGCTTCCGGCAGCCGTGGTGGCGCGCGCAAAATCGGTATTGGCGAAGCTCGAAGCGCAGGACCGCAGCACCACGGCGCGCGCACTGATGGACGACCTGCCGCTGTTAGCGGTGCCATCACGCGCAGCCGCCGAACCGCAGCCGCCGAGCGCAGCCGATCAGGTTGCCGAGGCGCTCAATGCGCTGCATCCCGATGAGATGTCGCCGCGCGAGGCGCTGGACGCGCTCTATGCGCTGAAGGCGAAGCTGCCGAAATAGCGGCGTCAGATCCGATTGATCGACACGCTCGTCTTCGGGCCGTTCTTGATGGTCTGATAGACCACACAATAGCGCTCGGTCAGCTTTAGCAATTGATCGAGCTTGTCCTGCGGCGCGTCGGTGTCGACATCAAATCGAAGGCGAATTTCTGCAAAACCAACCGCCGCTTCCTTGTCGACGCCGAGGGTGCCGCGAAAATCGAGATCGCCTTCGGCGCTGATGTTGCCGGACTTCAGCGGCGCGTCGATGGCGGTCGCGACCGATTTCAGCGTGACACCGGCGCAGGCCACCAGTGCTTCGAGCAGCATATCGCCCGAGCACAGTTCCAGCCCGGAGCCGCCGGTTGCCGGATGGAGTCCGGCGATAGCAGTAGCCGCCTTGCCGGTTTCGACCTTGCAGGACAGCCCTTCGCTATCGAGCGAGCCCTTCGCCTTCAATGTGATGAACGCGGCCTTGGGGTCGGACTTGTAGCGATCCTTGATCGGCGCCTGCATGGCGCGGAGTGCAGTCGAATCCATGTTCTTGTTCTCCGTTTCCTCAGCACCAACAATGCCGGCCTCAAGTTATTCCGGGTTATATACCCTCACCAGCCGTCAGAAAATCATCAACCGGCCGGCGAAGTCCGCGGTCGAGCGAACGATCCAGCGAGGCGAGCACCTGATGCTTAACCGCCTCGAACGCAGGCGAAGCCCTGTCGCGCGGCCGCGTCAGGTCAACCTTGACCTCCTCGAACAATCGTCCCGGCCGCGGGCGCATCACGACGACGCGATCCGCCAGCACCACCGCCTCATCAACATCGTGGGTGACCAGAACAAGCGTTGGCTTGGTATCGGCCCACAGATCAAGCAGATGATCCTGCAGATCGGCGCGCGTGAATGCATCAAGCGCGGAGAACGGCTCATCGAGCAGCAGCACTTCCGGAGACGGAACCAGCGCCCGAGCAATCGCGACCCGCTGCGCCTGCCCGCCGGACAGTTCGCGTGGCCATGCACTGGCCTTATCGGAAAGGCCGACCCGCGAGAGTGCGCGCGTAATCCGCCGTTGCCGCTCCGCCGACGGCAGATGACCGAGGCCGAAGCCGATGTTGTCGGCGACGCTGAGCCAGGGCAGCAATCGAGGTTCCTGAAAGATGATACCGACCTTTTCGTTGGGCGCAGTGATCGAGATGGTGTCGAGCGTGACAGAGCCTGTCGTCGCTCGATCAAGCCCGGAGATCGCACGCAATAGCGTGGATTTACCGCAGCCCGAACCACCGATGATGGCGACGATCTCACCGGGCTTGACGCGCGCGGAGAAATTCTCCAGCGCATGGACGCCATTCGGATAGGTCTTGCCGACATGATCGAAAACGAGCATCAGATGCCCCCCGCATGCGCGCTAAACGAATCCTGCCAGCGCAGGAAGGGCGCTGCAATCAACTAGATCAGCCAGTCGGTGACCTTGCCGAGAATCGCAAAGACGATAATCGCGGCGACGATCTGCGCGGGCTTGCCGAGTTGCTGACCGTCGGTCAGCAGATAGCCGAGCCCCTCGGATGCACCCATGAATTCGGCGGCGACAACGAACATCCACCCCAGACCCAAACCCGAGCGCAGTGAAATCACATAGGCAGGCAATACGGCGGGAAGAAGAATCCGCCGGATCATTGCAAATCCGTTGAGGCGAAAGATGCGGCCGACTTCAACGATCTTCCGATCCACGCTCAGGATCGCGCCGGTGACGCCGAGATAGATCGGGAAAAATACGCCGACGGCGATTAGCGCCACCTTTGATGTCTCGAAAATTCCCAGCCACAGGATGAACAACGGCACCCATGCGATCGAAGGGATCGCACGCAACGCCTGCAAGGTCGGATCGAGCAAGCGCCGCGCAAGCGTCCAGTATCCGCAGATCGCGCCGAAGAGCGTTCCGGCCAGAACCCCGAGACCAAAGCCCGCGCTGACGCGGCTCAGCGTTGCGACAATGTGCCGGCTCAGTTCACCACTCGCGGCCAGTTCCACCAGCGTCTGCCAGATGCGGCTCGGCGGGGGCACCAGCCGTCCATTGGAGTAACCGGAACGCACGGCCAGTTCCCATGCCAGCGCAAGCCCGAGCGGCAACAGCAAGCCAATAGCAGGACGCGCGATACGGCGCAGGCGTTCGGCAGGCCGCGATCCGGGCTCTTCCCCGATGACTTCTGGCGCAGGCGTGTCGAGTGTCATGGCCATAGCGGAAACTGCTTATCGCAACGATTTGCAAGGGTGCTCAAAGCGAAGGCCAACAAGCTTGGCGCATGCGGCCCTTTGAACGTGCCGTCTGCGGCATATCGTTAGTTCGTCGGCAATGGCCCCTGATCGTCAATCAGCGCATCCACCGTGGCCTTCACGTCCACACCAGGCTGGATCACGCCGGCTTGCTGAAGTGCAAGACCCGCAGCGAGGATCGACTCGCGCTGCGGCGCGCCGATCCGGTTGTGCGTGAGTTCGGTGCGCTCCTTGAGCTGCTTATCGACCACGGTCTCCGGCAGCTTGGTCACAGCGATGAAGCCGCGCTTGAGCTCGTCGTAATTGGCCAGCGAGTACTTGCGCGCTTCCTCGTAGACCGCGAGCACACGCTGAACGATTTTCGGATTGTCCTTCAGAAACTGTTCACGGACATTGAGAATGCCCCAGGTGTTGGCTTCAGGCTTGCGGAAGAACAGTTTCGCACCGTCCTCGATCTCGGCCTGCGCCATCATCGGATCGAGCCCGGCCCACGCATCGACGTCGCCGCGGATCAGCGCGGCCTTGCCGTCTGCATGCTGCAGCAGAACCGGGGTGATGTCCTTGTCGGTCAGGCCTGCCTCAAGCAATGCACGGACCAGGAAGATGTGCGGGTCGGTGCCACGTGTGACGGCAACACGCTTGCCTTTCAGATCGGCGACCTTCGCGATCTTGGACTCCTTTGCCGTCACCAGCGCGGTCCATTCGGGACGCGAGTAGACATAGACCGACTTGATCGGGTTGCCGTTGATCTTCGCAACCAGTGCGGCCGAACCTGCCGTCGATCCGAAATCGATTGAGCCGGCGTTGAGAAACTCGAGCGCCTTGTTGGAACCTGCCGACTGCACCCAGACGATCTTGATCCCGTCCTTCTCGAATTCCTTTTCCAGCAGCCCCTTCTCTTTCAGGATGATGGAGACTGGATTGTAGGTCGCCCAATCGATGGCGATCTGCTTCGGCGCATCGGCGGCAAACGCACCGCCGGTGGCAAGCACTGTTCCCATGACAAGGGCAGCGAGGGCGCGTCGTGATAGGTTCAACATCGTCATCTCCATGTGGATGACCGGAACGGAGTTGCGGTCAGGACGGGTGCATTTCGATGCAACAGGCGGGCGTCCCCTGTCGTCCCGATTGCTAAAAATCACTATGTTTTTCAATTACTTATTTGATGTCGTCAACGAGAAAAAAACCACCCGAACAAGACCCGTGAGAGAACCGGCTTTCAAAAATTGCGCGAAAAACAGAAGGGACGGCTCTTTCCGCCGTATTCCGCTGATGACACCGCTGCTGCCGTCCGTTATCCGAATAGAATGGACAGCGTGACGGCCAAGATCCTCCCAGATCCGGAAGTGCAATTCGATACCGTGCGTATCGCCGGCGAGATCGACACGCTTGCGCAAAAGCATGGCGGCAAAGACGACCTGCTTCGCGCCGCTATCACACAATTGCTCAAGGGTGAGTTGGCGCTGGCGCGCGAGGCCGCGCAGGCACAATTGCTGAAGGACCGTCACGGACGGCGATGCGCCGAGCGGCTTTGCTTTGTGCAGGACGAGATCATTCGCATTCTGTTCAATGCCGCGACCCGGCACCTCTATCACTCACCGACCCCGTCGGACTCCGAACGCATGGCCGTGATCGCCACCGGCGGTTACGGACGCGGCTTGATGGCGCCCGAGTCCGACATCGATCTGCTGTTCATCCTGCCCTACAAGCAAACCGCATGGGGCGAGCAGGTGGCGGAGGCAATTCTCTATTGCCTGTGGGACATGGGGCTGAAAGTCGGCCACGCCACCCGCTCGATCGATGAATCGATCCGCCAGGCGCGCGGCGATATGACTATCCGCACATCGGTGCTGGAAACCAGGTTTCTGACCGGCGACCAGGCGCTCTACGACGAACTCGTCATGCGCTTCGACAAGGAGGTCGTGCAGGGCACCGCCGCTGAGTTCGTGACCGCGAAGCTGGCGGAGCGCGAGGAGCGGCACCGCCGCGCAGGCCAGTCACGCTATCTGGTCGAACCCAACGTGAAGGACGGCAAGGGCGGACTGCGCGACCTGCATACGCTGTTCTGGATCGCCAAGTACGTTTACCGGGCCAGCAACAGCGAAGACCTCGTACAGCGCGGCGTGTTCGACCCGCAGGAGTATCGCACGTTCCGCCGCTGCGAGGATTTCCTGTGGTCTGTCCGCTGCAACATGCACTTCTACACCGGCCGCCCCGAAGAACGGCTGTCGTTCGAAATGCAGCGCGAGATCGCGCAGCGGCTCGGCTACACCTCACATCCCGGCATGCAGGATGTCGAACGCTTCATGAAGCACTACTTTCTGATCGCAAAGGAGGTCGGAGATCTCACCGCGATCCTGTGCTCCAAGCTTGAAGACCAGGAAGCCAAGCCTGCGCCCGTGCTGAGCCGGATGATGGCAAAGCTTCGCCCGGGCCGCAAACGTGGTCGCGTTCCCGGCGGCGAAGATTTTGTCATCGACAACAACCGCATCAACCTTGCCGCGCCCGACGTGTTCAAGACCGATCCGGTCAATCTGATCCGCATCTTCCGCCTCGCGCAGAAAAACAATCTCGCATTTCACCCCGACGCCATGCGCGCGGCGACGCGCTCGCTCGGCCTGATCACGCCGAAGCTTCGCGAGAACCCCGAAGCCAACAAGCTGTTCATGGAAATTCTGACGTCGAACGACGCCGAAACGGTGCTGCGACGGATGAACGAGGCCGGCGTGCTCGGTCGCTTCATCCGCGCGTTCGGACGGATCGTGTCGATGATGCAGTTCAACATGTATCATCACTACACGGTCGACGAGCATCTGCTGCGATGCATCGGCATCCTTCAGGATATCGAGCGCGGCGGGAACGACGAGTTCGTGGTCGCTAGCGATCTGATGCGGAAAATCCATCCCGAGCATCGGGCCGTCATCTATATGACGGTGCTGTTGCACGACATCGCCAAGGGCCGCCCCGAGGACCACTCCATCGCGGGAGCCAAGGTCGCGCGGCGGCTTTGCCCACGCTTCGGATTCAACGCGGCCGATACCGAGCTGATCGCCTGGCTGATAGAGGAACATCTCACCATGTCCACGGTGGCGCAGTCGCGCGACCTGTCGGACCGCAAGACCATCGAGAATTTCGCTGCCGTCGTGCAGTCGGTCGAGCAGATGAAGCTGCTGACCATTCTGACCACGGCGGACATTCGCGGCGTTGGCCCGGGGGTCTGGAACGGCTGGAAGGCGCAGCTGATCCGTACGCTTTACTACGAAACTGAACCGGTTCTGACCGGCGGCTTCTCCGAGGTCAATCGCGCCCAGCGCATCGCGGTCGCGCAAGCCGAATTCCGCGCAAACTTCACTGAATGGCCTGAGAGCGAACTCGAGACCTACATCGCGCGGCACTATCCCGCGTACTGGCTGAAGGTCGAGCTGCCGCGCAAGATTCGCCACGCGCGCTTCGTCAAAGCCAGCGAAGCGGGCGGTCATAAGCTCGCGGTCAATGTCGGCTTCGATGAGGGGCGCGGCGTCACCGAACTGACGATTATGGCGCCCGATCATCCCTGGCTACTGTCGATCATCGCGGGCGCCTGCGCTTCAGCAGGTGCTAACATCGTCGATGCGCAGATCTACACCACCACCGACGGTATTGCGCTCGACACCATCGCGATCACCCGCGAGTACGACCGCGACGATGACGAAGGCCGCCGCGCGACCCGCATCGGCGACACCATCGAACAGGTCCTGGAAGGCAAGCTGCGGCTGCCCGACGTGATGGCGCGGCGCACCGCGTCGAAAGCACGCTTGAAGCCATTCGTCGTGGAGCCGGAAGTCAGCATCAACAACCAGTGGTCGGATCGTTACACCGTGATCGAGGTCTCCGGCCTCGATCGTCCGGGTTTGTTGTTTCAGCTCACCACCGCGATCTCGAAACTCAATCTCAATATCGCGTCCGCGCATGTCGCGACCTTCGGCGAACGCGCCCGCGACGTGTTCTATGTGACCGACCTGCTCGGCGCGCAGATCACCGCGCCAACCCGGCAGGCCGCCATCAAGCGGGCCCTGATCCACCTGCTCGCCAACGGCGATGCTGCGGAAAAGCCTGCGGCCTGATTTATCTTTCCACTGCCTGAAGACGGGCTGCACTTTGAATCACGGCCTTTTGCCGCAGGCGCGATTGCGATCGTGCTATGCAGCATTGTGCCTCGCGGCGAATATCATCGCTGCAGTTTGCGTGCTATAACGTCGCCGGATTGGACATACCGGAGGTCCGCGATGTTCGAAGGTTTTGACGCCATCACCCTGGCGCGCATGCAGTTCGCATTCACGGTGTCTTTCCACATCGTGTTTCCGGCCTTCTCCATCGGCCTCGCAAGCTATCTGGCTGTTCTCGAAGCTCTGTGGCTGTGGACCGGCCGCGAGGTCTTCATCAATCTTTTCAATTATTGGCTTAAAATTTTCGCAGTTGCCTTCGGCATGGGCGTCGTGTCCGGCATCGTAATGGCCTATCAGTTCGGCACCAACTGGGCGGTGTTCTCCGACAAGGCCGGCCCGATCATAGGCCCGCTGATGGCTTACGAGGTGCTGACGGCCTTTTTCCTCGAAGCCGGCTTTTTGGGCGTCATGCTGTTCGGGCTGAAGCGTGTCGGCCACAAACTGCATTTCTTCGCGACGTTGATGGTCGCGGTGGGCACGCTGATCTCCGCCTTCTGGATTCTCTCGGCAAATTCCTGGATGCAGACGCCCACTGGCTTCGCAATGAACCCGGCAGGGCAGTTCGTCGCCGCAGACTGGTGGAAGGTTATCTTCAATCCGTCCTTCCCTTATCGCCTCGTACACATGGTGCTGGCAGCGTATCTCACCACCGCGTTTGTTGTGGGCGCCGTCGGCGCCTATCACCTTCTCAAGGATTCCCGGCTGGAAGGCCCGCGGGTGATGTTCTCGATGGCGATGTGGATGGCGGCTATCGTTGCCCCGATCCAGATTTTCGCCGGCGACCTGCACGGCCTCAATACGCTGGAGCATCAGCCTGTGAAGGTGATGGCGATGGAAGGCCACTTCCAGAGTCATCCGAATGGCGCGCCTCTCATTCTGTTCGGCCTGCCTGACCAGGCCGCGGGTGCGGTAAAATATTCGATCGAGATTCCGAAAGCATCATCACTGATCCTCAAGCACTCGCTTGATGCGCCGCTGAAGGGCCTCGACACCGTGCCACGCGAAAACTGGCCGCCGGTGGCGATCGTGTTCTGGTCGTTCCGCGTCATGGTCGGCATTGGATTCCTGATGCTCGGCGTTGGCCTGTTCAGCTTGTGGGCGCGCTGGCGCGGCACGCTTTATCAGGCGCATTGGCTGCATCGCTATGCGCTGGTGATGGGCCCCGCCGGGTTCGTCGCCGTTCTTGCCGGATGGGTGACCACCGAAGTCGGACGGCAGCCCTTCACAGTTTATGGACTGCTGCGCACCGCCGATTCCGCGTCGCCGCTGGCTGCGCCTGCGGTCGCCTCGTCCCTGCTCGCCTTCGTCGTCGTCTACTTCATCGTGTTCGGCATGGGCGTTTTCTATATTCTGAAGCTGATGTATGAGCCTCCGCATCATGGCGAAGAAGGCCCCGACACGCCGGCCCGCGCTGCGGGCATCACGCCCGCGCAGGCCATTCACGCCGTACCAGGACAGGGGTAAGCACGATGGCTGGAATCCCTCTCGACATCGCAACGCTGTGGGCCTTCATCATTGCCTTCGCCGTCTTCATGTACATCGTCATGGACGGTTTCGATCTCGGCCTCGGCATGCTGTTTCCTTTCTTTCCGAAGAAGGAAGACCGCAACGTCATCATGAATACGGTTGCCCCGGTGTGGGACGGCAACGAGACCTGGCTGGTGCTCGGCGGCGGCGGGTTGATGGCGGCATTTCCACTGGCCTTCGCAGTCCTGATGCCGGCGATCTATACGCCGATCATCGCCATGCTGATCGGACTGGTGTTTCGCGGCGTCGCCTTCGAATTCCGCTGGCGCAGCCAGAAGGAGCGCAACCTCTGGGATATCGCCTTCGCAGGCGGATCCTTGGTCGCGGCGCTGTCGCAAGGCATCGCGCTCGGCGCGATCCTGCAAGGCGTTCATGTCGAGGGACGGCACTATGCAGGCGGCTGGTGGGACTGGCTGACGCCGTTCAGCATTCTGACCGGCTGCGCGGTCGTCGCCGGCTATGGTCTGCTCGGCGCAACTTGGCTGATCATGAAGACCACGGGCGAACTGCGCGAGCACGCTTATCGCATGAGCTGGTGGCTTCTGGTCGCAACGCTCATCGCCATTTGCGCCGTTAGTCTCGCAACGCCGTTTCTGCAGGCGGATTACTGGCGACGCTGGTTCGAGTGGCCGAATATCGTCTTCACCGCGCCGATTCCCATCGCTGTGGCGGCTATCACGCTGCTGCTGCTGAAGAGTCTCGCCAACAAGCAAGACTATCGGCCGTTCGTGTTGACGCTGTCGCTGTTCGCGCTGTCCTATGCGGGGCTCGGCGTCAGCATATATCCCTACATCGTGCCGCAAAGCATCACGATCTGGCAGGCCGCAGCCCCCGCCAACAGCCTCAGCTTCATGCTGGTTGGAGTCGCAATTCTTGTGCCTCTCATCCTCGCCTATACTGCATGGTCATACTGGGTGTTCCGCGGCAAGGTCGATCCCTCGAGCGGCTACCACTAGAGTGAGCATGACCTCGCCATCCGAACCGCCCGGGCCGCTGTCGCGAAAGCTGTTGTGGTTCGTCGCCTTGTGGCTGCTCGGGACCGGCACCGTTGCCGTTTTCGCCTATATCCTGCGGCTCTGGATCGCCCCGCACTGATCCGGATGATCACCGATTTCGAATATATTTTAAGGATTTACGACACATGGTGGCCTTGGGGCGGGTATCACTTGCCAGCCGCGCACGGCTAAGGTTTGATGCGCGAGGGCACGACTAAACGCGGGATTCTCGACATGAACATCATTCGCTCTCTCGCTTTGGCGGCGATCGCGGCCAGCCTGTTGTTCGCAGCACCTCATGCATTCGCGCAGGGCCGCGAGATGAACATCGGTGACCAGCCGGGATACATTCCGGAGGACGAGGAAATTGCACCGGAATTCAAGCGCACTGCGGTTTTCTTCCGCACGACCGAAGCGCCCGGCACCATCGTCATCAGCACCTCTGAGCGCTTTCTCTATCTCGTGCAGGGCAACGGTCGCGCACTGCGTTACGGCATCGGTGTCGGCCGCGAGGGCTTCCAATGGCAGGGGCTGCAGAAGATTTCCCGCAAGCAGGAATGGCCGGACTGGACACCGCCGCCGGAAATGATCGCGCGCCAGCCCTACCTGCCACGCTTCATGGCGGGCGGCCCCGGCAATCCGATGGGCGCGCGGGCGCTGTATCTCGGCGCCACGGTCTATCGCATTCACGGCACCAACCAGCCGCAGACCATCGGCAGCGCCGTGTCGTCCGGGTGCTTCCGTCTGGTCAATGCCGACGTGACCGATCTCTTCGATCGCGTCCCCGTCGGCACCAAGGTCATCATCCGCCAGCGGCCCGAAATCTAGTTTTCCGGCACAGATCTTTCGTTTTCCGTACGCATACTTCAGAAGCGAGATTCATTCATGGCCATTTTTTCGCGCACCTTCGGCACTGGTCTCCTCATCGGCGCCACTATTGCTGTCGCGGTTGCGGCAGCGGCAATCGCCTACGAGCGGTACGACACGCGAACCCTGAAACGCACCGTGAAACGAGATGCTGTCCTTTGCGGTGTCAATTCTGGCCTGCCGGGCTTCTCGATTCCCGACGACAAGGGCAACTGGTCCGGCTTCGACGTGGATATCTGCCGGGCTGTTGCCGCCGCGATCTTCAACGACCCGAACAAGGTGAAATTCATTCCGCTCGATGCCAGCGAGCGCTTCAAGGAACTGCGCAACCGCAAGGTCGATATCCTGTCGCGCAACTCCACCTGGAGCATGTCACGCGAGACCGAATACGGCCTGAACTTCGCAGCCGTCGCCTACTACGACGGCGAAGGTTTTATGGTGCGTCAGTCGCGCAATATCGATTCCGCCCTTGAACTCGACGGCAGCAAGGTCTGCGTTCAGGCTGGCACCACGACGCAGCTGAATCTTGCAGACTATTTCCGCGCCAACAACATCAAGTATCAGGAATTGAACCTCCCGAAGCTCGAAGATGTCATCAAGGCCTATGATTCAGGCCAGTGCGATGTACTGACCACCGACGTATCGCAACTCTATGCGCTGCGGCTGCGGCTGACCAAACCCGGCGAACATGTCATCCTGCCGGATGTGATTTCGAAGGAACCGCTGGCACCGGTAGTTCGACAGCGCGACGACGAATGGCTACTGATTGTAAAATGGACGATCTACGCCATGCTCAACGCGGAAGAACTCGGCGTGACATCGAAGAATATCGACGAAGCGCTGAAGTCGAAGAAGCCGGATATCATGCGGTTGGTCGGCACCGAAGGCGCCTATGGCGAGGAAATTGACCTGACCCGGGACTGGGCGGCGCGCATCATCCGCCATGTCGGCAACTATGGCGAAGTCTATGAACGCAACGTCGGCACCGGCTCCAAGCTGGCAATTCCACGCGGTCTCAACCAGCTCTGGAACGCCGGCGGCATCCAGTACGCACCGCCGATCCGGTAATACGCGTTATCTATTTAATCGGGATTGTGATGGCCGGGCTTGTCCCGGCCATTTGCTTCCTCGGCAAAAGCTCCGGCTAGCGCTCAGTAATTCTTCAGCCGCGCCAGCTGGTCAGCGTGATATGCGGCATCACCGAACAATTCCTGACATACCCGCGCGCGCTTCATGAAGAATCCGATGTCGAACGCATCGGTCATGCCGACACCGCCATGCATCTGCACAGCCTCCTGCACGGCCAGCGTCGCCGTCGATCCGGCTTTCGCCTTGGCAACGGCCACCGCAGCGCCTGCCTTGTCGACATCCGAGTCCAGCGCCTGCAGAGCCTTCATCACGGCCGCCTTGGTAATCTCGATCTCGGTGTAAAGATGCGCGGCGCGGTGCTGCAGTGCCTGGAACTCACCGATCGGCTTGCCGAACTGCTTGCGTTCTTTCAGATAGGTCACCGTGCGCATGAAGGCCTCTTCACTGACGCCGACCATTTCGGACGCCACGGCCGCACGGCCGACATTGAGAATGCCCTCGAGCAAGGCTCCACCCTGATCGACCTCTCCGAGCACGCCGTCCGCCGTTACCTCGGCATCATTGAACACGATACGCGCGGCGTTGTGCGCATCAACCATCGCGGTGCGCTCGATCTCGATGCTCCTACTCTTGGGATTGACCAGAAACAGCGTCAGCCCCTCGCGATCACCGCTCTCACCTGCGGTGCGGGCCGCGACGATCAGCAAATCCGAGGCGTGACCATCGACGACGAACGCCTTCGTGCCCTTGAGCTTGAAACCGTTGCCGGAACGCACAGCCTGCATCGCCGTCTTCAGGGGGCGATGCTTGGCGCCTTCGTCCACCGCGAGTGATGCGATCAGATCGCCTTTGGCAATCTTCGTCAGATGTTCTGATTTCTGCGCGGCATTGCCGCCACGCGCCAACGCGGTCGCAGCCACCACGCCGGTCAACAGGAACGGTGACGGCATCAGTGTGCGGCCGATTTCCTCCATCACCACGCCGGCCTCGACGCAGCCAAGCCCGCTACCTCCGAACTCTTCCGGCACCAGCAAGCCAGAGAAGCCCATCTCAGCGAAGGTTTTCCAGAGATCCCGCGAAAAGCCGGTAGCATCCTTCGCATCTCGCAGCTTGCGCAGATGCGCGACCGGAGCCTTGTCGCTGATGAGACCACGCGCGCTGTCGCGCAGCATTGACTGTTCTTCGTTAAGGACGAGAGCCATTTGGGTATCCGGTACGAGGTAT
>Ga0233446_1002054_pt1 | contig 13368 bp, 7 predicted proteins | sample SI_124_October20_4_FD_182780 | JGI IMG/M metagenome (GOLD analysis project Ga0233446, IMG submission 182780) | Seawater microbial communities from Saanich Inlet, British Columbia, Canada - SI_124_October2016_120_MG | ecosystem: Environmental > Aquatic > Marine > Inlet | place: Canada: British...
CTTCTGATCCACTGAATTTTGGATGGCTTCATTTGCATAAGCTTCACCGTGCATTCCCATCATACCCAAGCTCAGTGGATCAGAAGCCGGAAGCGAACCTAACCCCAATAGGGTCATTGCAACAGGAGTATTTGTCTTGGTCGCAAACATCCGCAATTCTTCCATCGCCCCAGACATCTGCACGCCATGCCCTGCCAAAATAACAGGACGTTCAGCAGCTTCGATCAGCTTTACAGCCTCTTCCAAGTCAGCTTTGGGCGCACGCTCAGGCGGGTGATAACCCAGCAAAGAAACTTCGCCTTCAGGATACTCAAATTCCATTTCTCCAAGTTGGGCATTCTTGCAGAAATCAATCAAAACAGGGCCAGGTCGTCCGCTACGGGCAATATGGAAAGCCTCGCGTACAACTTCAGGAATCTCCTCAACACTCGTGACGAGATAATTATGTTTCGTGATAGGCAAAGTAACACCAGTCACATCAACTTCCTGAAAAGCATCACCGCCAATCAAATGCACGGGAACCTGCCCCGTAATACACACTATCGGAACAGAGTCCATCATCGCGGTCGCAATGCCGGTCACGAGATTCGTCGCCCCGGGACCGGAAGTCGCTATCGCAACGCCGACCTTGCCCGAAGCACGAGCGTATCCATCCGCAGCGTGAGAAGCACCCTGCTCATGTCTTGTCAAAATATGGTGCACAGGGTATTTCAGCATCGCATCATGAACGGGCATAATCGCCCCGCCGGGATAGCCGAAAATCGTATCCACACCCTCTTTAACAAGGCATTCCATCATAATTTCTGCGCCTGTCAGTTTCATAATAATTTCTTCTCCTCTTATTTTTTTCGGACTCCAAAATCTCCAGATTTTGGGATTCCCAACGTCTGGAGACGCTGGAGTCCGTTTTTGACTAAAATTCAGTCTTCAACACGGCGCCTGTATCAGCGGATGTCACAAAATGGGAATATCTCTTCAGCCACTTACTTTTCGTCTCGGGCCGGAACTCGGGGAGGGCATCAATTCGCTCCTGGATTTCCTCCGGTGACAAACGCACATTCAGCTTGCGTGCCGGCAAATCAATATCGATGATGTCCCCATCTTTTAGTGCGCCAATTGCGCCGCCCGCAGCAGCTTCCGGTGAAACATGCCCGATGCACGCCCCACGCGTGCCACCGCTAAATCTACCATCCGTGATGAGCGCAACGCTATCGCCCAGGCCCTGCCCCATAATCGCAGATGTCGGCGAGAGCATCTCCTGCATACCGGGACCGCCTTTAGGACCTTCATAGCGTATAACGACCACTTCGCCAGCATTCACTTCGCTGCTCAAAATGCCGACCAGTGCATCATCTTGTGATTCGTAAACACGAGCTGTGCCGGTGAAAACCATCATCTCTTTGCTCACGCCACCGATCTTGACAATAGCGCCATCGGGAGCCAAATTGCCAAAAAGAACAGCCAAGCCACCTTGCTGAGAGTGAGCGTTCTCACATCGTTTGATAACTTCTTCGTCCTGAATTTCTTTTCCTTGAATTGATTCCCCCAATGTCGTTCCACTAACCGTGATGCGGTCAAAATGCAAAATATCTCGTCCCCGTTGTACTTCGTTCAAAATAGCCGGGATACCGCCCGCACGATGTACGTCTTCCATATGCCACGACCCCGACGGAGAGACTTTGCAAATATGGGGCACTTTTTGAGCAACTTCATTGATTCGAGCCATTGTATATGGCACTTCGGCTTCGTGCGCCAGTGCCAGCGTGTTCAGCACAGTATTTGTTGAGCCGCCCATTGCCATATCCAGCGCAAAGGCATCGTCAATGGCTTCGGCGGTCACAATATCGCGGGGTTTGATGTCTCTCTCCAACAAGGTCATGATCTGTGATGCAGCCTTTGTCGCCAATGCTTCACGTTCTGGTGTTGTAGCCAATGCCGAACCATTGAAAGGCAAGCCCAACCCCAGAACTTCCATCAGACAATTCATCGAATTAGCCGTGAACATCCCGGAGCATGAGCCACAGGAGGGACAAGCAAGACGCTCGAGCATGGTCAGCTCTTCTTCGTCAATTTTTCCAGCAGAGTATGCACCCACGCCTTCAAAAACAGAAACCAGATCAATTGCCTTGCCATCGGGCGTTTTGCCTGCGGGCATGGGACCGCCCGAAACAAAAATGGTCGGGATATTGACACGCATCGCTGCCATCAACATACCAGGCACGATCTTGTCACAATTCGGGATACAGACCATAGCATCGAATTGGTGCGCTTCGATCATCGTCTCGACCGAGTCGGCGATTAATTCGCGGGAGGGCAATGAGTATTTCATCCCGCCATGTCCCATCGCGATGCCGTCATCCACGCCGATGGTGTTGAACTCAAAGGGGACCCCGCCCGCCGCTCGCACGGTCTCTTTAATCATTTTGCCAAATTCCTGCAAATGAACATGCCCGGGCACAATATCCAAGTAGGAATTAACGATGGCAATAAAGGGTTTATTGAAATCGTCTTCCTTCACACCAGTTGCGCGCAAAAGAGAGCGGTGTGGAGCTTTGTCGTAGCCTTTTTTGATGGTATCCGAACGCATAATCTTCTATATCCTTTTTTCAAAATGGCAAAGAAAAAAGGCTGCCCGTTTGGGCAGCCTTTTGCTTTTTTAGTTTTATGCTCTTTTCTTACTCGCTCAAACTCTAGCTTTTGCCCAAACATGCAGAATTTCCTTAATCCCAATAAGAAGGATAAGGCTAATAAGGGTAATGCTAATAAGAGAGAGTTGGCTTGAAAACATTTTTTTCCTAAGTTTTGCTAAGTAATTCCGCGCAAGTCTAAGGGATGGGCGAAGATATGTCAAGTTATTGCCTAATATATCATAATTTGTTAATGAAATCTTTATAACTTGGCTTTTTGCATGAAAGGAGTTTTACTCTTCGCTTCTTCGTACAATAACAACGGCAGTGTCAATTGCTCATTTCCAAAGACAGTGGGCAAGAGAGAAAAGAAAATTCGCTACAATCTCCTCCTTTAAAACACAGAGGCGGGGCATGTTTTCTGTCTGAAAAACATGCCCCGCCCTTTTGGCGCTTCCCTAGAGAGCCAGCGAAATATGCTTGATTCAATAGATACGCCCCTACAAATTAAAAATTTAACTAAAAGTCTTTATAAAACTATAAGACACGTGTAACTATACTCATTCGTCCATTCTCTGTAAATAGACTCTTGCCCCCTTATATAGGCATTTGTCTATATATTCCCACCTTATTTCTCCAAAATCTTATTGGAGAATCAATCAATATTTCTTTTATATTTTCCTGACTCTACGACAATTAACTCTTTTTCTTGTATGAGTTTTACTGCAGCAGCTCTTGTTCTAACCCCTAGCCGTTGATATGCCTCAGAAAGCAAATTTCGAAAAGTTGATCCCGTTATTCCCATCTTCTGAGCTAAAGTCGATGTCGGCAAGTCTGGATATGCAACGCATAAAGTAAGTGCATCAAGCTGCCGAGGCGTCAAGGGTATTCCTGAATCATTCCCCAAAATAGCGGATGTCAATTTGTCGCTAAGATATGTCCCTCCACCAGCAACAACGTGGATAATACGCGCAAGATTTTGGATGGAATGCTGATCATCTTTTAAGATATAGCCTCGAACTCCTATATCGACCAAACTACGAACTAAAGCTGGTTGATCGAAAACTGAAATCGCAATGATCTTGAGATCAGGGTATTCAGGCAAGATTTTTGAGAGTTCGTGTCGAACCGGGTAGATATTTTGATTATCAACTGAAATTGGCACACTTAAATCCAATAAGAGAACATCTACCTCTATTTCAGCAAGCATTGGCTTCAATTCCTCCCCAAATAAACAAGAGCCAACAATTTTTATACCCTCTTTTTTCTCCAAGCGAAAAATATATCCGTCAATAATACTTTGATGATCTTCAAAAATTGCTACTTTCACAGTTGTTCCCATAGAACCTCCCTACTATTAATATTTCTCTTCAGATTCTTCACTCAAAAAGGGGACTTTCACGCTTAATGAGCATCCTTCGGATGCATTTGTTTTCAACGCAATGGTTCCTGAAAAGTGAGCAAACCTCTCCTGCAATCCCAGAAGCCCTGTTCCATTCTGTTGCTTCGAATCACTCTTGTACCCTTGACCATTGTCTTTTACTGAAAGAAGAATTTCATTCTTTCCTAATTCTAATTTAATCTCAATCCGGCTTGCATTTGCATGCTTCAGTACATTTGCAAGAGCCTCTTGAGCAAAACGATAGAGACCAATTGCCAAATCATCCTTAATTCCTTCAATATTTTCTCCTCTATAAACAATATGTACCCCTGTTTGCGAACTAATCTCAGCGCATAATGTCTCAAGACCAACATTAATCCCGCCAACTTCCAGAGCAGGTGGTCGCAAACGGTGCGAGGTTGAGCGTACTTTCGTAATAGCTTGATCAGAAAGCTGCAGAACTTTTTCTAAGCGCTCTTTTTGAATATCTGAATCGGTTTCATCATCTAACTCAATTATTGTACTAACTGCATGCTTTAACGTAACGAGAACTTGTCCAGTATCATCATGCAATTCTCTAGAGATAATACGCCTTTCATTTTCCTGGGCTAGAATTAAAGCTTGGGTCAGAGATTGCAACCGTTCCTGGTTATCGCGGATAGCTTCCGTTTTCTCCTTTAAAAGTATCTCCCCTTTTTTCTTTTCGGAAATATCTTTGCCAACCCCGATCAAGCCAATTGCAATTCCATTTGCCCCCATAATTGGAGCAATGCTGAACTCAACAACAATATTTTTCCCTGCAAAATTTTGGATAACAAGTTCAATATCTTTAATCACACCAACATCCAAAACTTCCCTAAACACACGATCTGTCTCTTTTCGTTCCGCTGCTCCTAAAAAAACATCTACGTTCTTCCCGATCATTTCTTCTTCGCTTAAAGCAAATAATTTCTCACCGGCAAGATTAACTGATTCGATATACCCTTTCAGATCAAAGCGAATAATGGCATCAGGGGAAGTTTCTACCAAAACCCGAAAATGCAATTCTCTCTCTACGATCTCTTTACTTTTCTGCTCAATAACAAGGGAACTTTTATTTAGCTGCTCATTTTTTTCTGAAAGACCATTAATCAATGCATAAATTGTTATTGTTGTCATAAAAGACATCAACAAAAATATCGTTGTCCCAACCGCCCAAAGGATAACATCATCTTGAGGCAAGGCAATTCCTAATTCATAGTTTTTTTTCACCACAAGAAAGCCAACAGCAGCTATACTGGCTAAGCTCATAGATATAGCAACCAAAGCTCTGCGAAGGTCAAAAAACAAAACCGCCATAATTACAAAAGAAAGGAAAAATAAGCCAGCATCTACGTTCAGGCCTGAATAAAGCAAATTATTAACGCCAAAAATATATAGAATGGCAAGCCAAGAATATACGCGAATAAGATATGGGATTTTCGGAATATATGTGAGTCCCAGCAATGCTGAATAAAAAACAGTATAAAACAAGAATAAGAGGTAAAGTTTTTCTTCAAGAGCCGGGATAATCGCCAACATATATAGTATTGAACCAGCAACCGAAGCTCCAGACAGCAAGATACGAAGAAGTTTTGCGCGCATCTCCTGAACGCCATCAATATCATCTAAATCAAAAAACTGGGATGTATAAGCTACTATTTTCAAATTTATTACCTCTCCTTTCAGCTAAACATAGCGCAGAAAAACTCCCTTTATACTAAGAGCTTATTCATTATACTCTCTGCAACAAAGATGACAAATACAAAACAGGAAAAAATATGCTGAAAAAAAATCACTTTCTCCTAGACCCTAACATCACTTTTCTTAATCACGGTTCTTTTGGGGCCTGTCCAAAGCCTGTCTTCGATATATACCAGCAATGGCAACGTAAACTCGAAGAGCGTCCGATCGAGTTTCTTGGCAGGAACGCGTTCTCGCTATTAGCAGAATCTCGCGAAAAACTCGCGGATTACCTCAACTGCGCCGCACGGGATTTAGTCTACTTCCCTAACCCGAGCACTGCCATCAATATGGTCGTTCCTAATCTCGACTTGCAGCCCGGTGACGAAATCCTGACCACAGACCACGAATATAGAGCAATGGATCGCACCTGGCGATATTTCTGTGCTAAAAGCGGCGCAAAATATATTCAGCGAAATATCCCCTTGCCAGTCACGACCCACGCTGATTTTGTTGAAAACTTTTGGGCAGGGGTCACTCCAAAAACAAAAATAATCTTTCTCAGCCATATCACCAGCTCAACTGCGTTGGTTTTCCCCGTTACCGAGATTTGTAAAAAAGCACGCAAAACCGGCATTCTCTGCATCGTGGATGGTGCACACGCTCCAGCACAAATTGATCTCGATCTAAGCGCGCTAAATGCAGATATCTATACAGGGGCTTGTCATAAATGGATGCTAAGTCCGAAGGGTGCGGCATTTCTTTATGTGCGCCGAGAATTACAAGATTCGCTTGACCCGCTTGTTATCAGTTGGGGATACGACTCCGAATCAGGCTTTGGGAGCGGCATCCAATATATTGATTATCACGAATGGCAGGGGACGCGGGATATTGCGGCATTCCTTTCGGTACCGGCAGCCATTGATTATCAACGGGAACAAGATTGGGGCCACGTGCGCGCTCGTTGCCGAAACTTGCTCGGCGTTGCGGTACAAAAAGTCCAATCCCTAACTGGGTTGCCCCCCATCGCCCCCTATCCATCAGCATGGTACGGACAAATGGCAGCACTGTCCCTCCCAAAAGGCGTAGATGGGCTTCAGCTAAAAACACGCCTTTATGATGAATATAATATCGAGATTCCCTTCACGACATGGGGAGAGCAATCCTTTTTGCGGATTTCCATCCAAAGTTATAACAATGAAGATGACGTAGATAAGCTCGCGGATGCACTCAAAGTGCTGCTTCCATAAACATAGTTTCTAAGATCAATGTGAGTGGGTAAATAATATTAGCGGGGTGTCTTTCTGTGCCTTTTTATATAGATACTATTTAATTGCATATTGTTCACCACATTAACAACAATTTTGATAAAATTTATCGTGTTATATGATATACTGCAATTCTGAATAGCACCTACCCCCTGTTTTTCATTACTTATAGATTTTCTGAAACGGCTATCCCAAAAGGGAAAGTAATTATTGAACGCTAAACTTATTAGGAGTGCGCTTTAATGAAAATAAAATTATTATTGGTAGAAGGCCCAGCCCCAGGCGAAGAATTTGAATTAACAAGCGATACCATTACCATTGGGCGTGATCCAGCAAGTAGTTGGCCCATAGACTACAACGCTGTTTCTCGTAATCATGCCAAATTCACCAAGCAAGGCGAATCCTACTCGTTAGAGGATTTGGGTAGCAGCAACGGCACTTTTGTAAATGGCAATAAAATCTCAGGGGCTTTTTTGCTGAAAGATGGTGACGAGATCGGTTTTGGTCATTCTGTCAAAATACGTTATGAAATTGTTAAACCTGCTCCAGCGAAAGAAGAGTACCAATCGGTAGAAGATTTACTTGCCACGAGAGTAGGCGGGCCTGTAGGTTTGGCAAAAACCACAGTTGGGGAAGTTTTGCCGCCAATTGGGGCGCCACCACAATTATCAGTGGAAATTGCAGGTTCTGCACCAAAAACCTACACCCTCAATAAAAAGAAGTATAGTTTCGGGCGCGGCGAAGATAACAATATTGTGATCCCTTCACCCGTTGTTTCCCGTAATCATGGCTATATTGAAAAGAACACTAATGGAAACTATCAGATCGCCGTTTTACCAGAGGCTGGAAACGCTGTTCATTTAGACGGCTTTGCTGTTTCTGCTCCAAGCATATTAGTTAATAATGCTAATATCCGCATTGGGGGGCAGACTCCGGGTGTAATGGTTTCGATGGTCTATCTTTCCCCATCCGAAGCCGCTGCCGCGATAGATGCCGAAATTACCTTTGGCGACAAAACTGTCATTCAGATCGGGCGAGCGCCAGATAATGATGTTGTTTTGAATGTTCCCCAGGTTTCTCAATTCCACGCCCAGATCGAAAAAGTTGGCCAACGTTACAAAGTAAGGGACTTGGATAGCACCAACGGCACCTTTGTGAATGATACGCTCATCAAAGATGAAACTTGGCTCTCGCCTGACGATACAGTGCGTATTGGACCCTATCGCTATGTGATGGGTACTGAAGCGCTTGCTCAATTTGATGATTCTGTTGATCTGCGCGTTGAAGTGCTGGGGCTAAATAAATGGGTACGTGACGATCTCAATATCCTGCAAAACATCTCCCTCGTATTTGAACCACGCGAATTTATTGTCGTTGTCGGACAAAGTGGTGGTGGTAAATCTACGCTCGTAGATGCAGTTGCCGGATATCGCCCCGCAACACATGGACAAGTCATCGTCAATAACACCAATGTCTATGAAAACTTTGAAGCCATCCGTGACATTATTGGCTTTGTCCCACAAAAAGATATTATTCATATGGAATTAAGCGTCTTTGACGCGCTTGACTATACAGCCCAGCTCCGCATGCCACCAGATACAACCGTGGAGGAGAGACATCAGCGAGTGGAAGAGGTGATGCAAGTCCTCGATATCGCTCATCGACGTGACAACCAAATCCTGGAACTGAGCGGGGGTCAGCAAAAACGAGTCTCGATTGGTGTTGAATTACTAACGAAACCCGGTTTATTCTTCCTGGACGAGCCATCTTCTGGTCTAGATCCCGGAACAGAAACTTCCTTAATGCACTTGATGCGCCAGATGGCGGATCAGGGTCGCACGATCGTTTTAATTACTCACGCTACCAAGAATGTTTTCCTTGCCGATAAAGTTGTTTTCCTTGCACGTGGCGGTTATTTGGCCTGGTTTGGTCCACCTGATGAAGCTTTGAAATTTTTTGACCAATATCGCTCAGAACGTGACCGCCGCGTTAGCACGATGGAATTCGACCAAATCTACGCTGTTCTGGAAGATTCGAGTAAAGGCACTCCCGAGGAATGGGCTGAGCGCTATAGACAGCACCCTGCCTATCAAAAAAATGTTGTTGATGCATTGGGTGACAAAGCTCAAGTCGGCACTATGCCCTCAGCCAGCACGCCGGCCAATGAAGCCCCTGCGCTTCCCGAAAAACAAAAGAAAGTTTCTGCGCTTCGACAATTTCTTATTCTTTCTAAACGCAACTTACGAATTTTAGGGAAAGATCGCTTTAGCTTGGGACTAATGTTAGCAGCCTCACCGCTAATGGGTATGATGTCAGTTCTCTTGGCGACAGTTCTCGGAAATAAACCTTTCGAGTTTGTAACGGGAGATATGAATAATGTTGTTATTTCATTATTCTTATTGACCATTTACGCCGTTATGATCGGCGGACTTTCTCAAATGCGTGAGATTGTTAAAGAGGGTGAAATTTATAAACGCGAACGATTGGTAAATCTGAAGATTTTGCCCTATGTGCTTTCCAAAGTTTGGGTGGCGGCTGCTTTGGCACTCTATCAAACAGCTACTTATATGATCATCCATTTCCTGGCATTTGATATGCCTGGAGGAGTCTTCGAATTTGTTTTGATGTATATATCGTTGACGCTCGCGACCCTGGCTGGGATGATGCTGGGATTATTCTCATCTGCACTTTCCCCAACAGCAAATGCCGCCCCCCTGATTGTTATTTTGCTCATGTTACCCCAAATCGTTATGGGCGGTGTTTTGGTACCTATGCCCGATGTGCTGAGTGGGATCACATCAACAAATTGGGCATTCCAGGGATTTTTGGGCGTGACGGGCGTTGGATCCGATATTGCCTCCGATGTTTGTATGGCTCTGCCACCCGAGCAGATTGCCATTATGACGGCTGACGACAAGATCGCAAATGGATGTAAATGTTTGGGTGTGAACGCGCTCCGGGAAGAATCTTGTTATTTCCCTGGAAATGGACGTTTCTATAACCCGGCAATTGATGAAGCCTTGCCGCCAAGCCCTGGACCTGAACCTGTTCGCCCTGTTGACCCCGTTATCCCAGAGGCTCCAGAGCAGCCTGCTGATCAATCAGATACAGTGGCAGTGGCAGAGTATCTCGCAGCGTTGGAGAAATATCAAATTGAAGTTGAAGCGATTCAGAGTAATACGAAGGCAGAATTTGCTGCTTTCGAGGCTCAGGTCGAAGTTTATCAGGCTGAAGTGGTTGCGTATCAACAGGCTTCAATCACGCATCAGGCAGGCGTTGCTACCGCAGTCCAACCCGTTGAAACTGTTATTCAAAAATATAACGAAAAATTCGGTAGCGCATTTGTTAACAGAGATAATTCTGGTGAATTCTGGTTCTTCCTTTTGAAAACTTGGGCTGCCCAACTTGTCATCAGTGGAATCCTGTTAGGCGGGATTGTCTTTTTACAAAAACGTAAGGATGTAAATTAGATGAATATGAAATTACGTCATCTCACAATCTTTGTTTTGCTTACAGGAGTAATAACTGCCTGTGGCGGTGGAGTTACTCCAGCTGAAATGACTGCTCAAGCACTTGGGCAGTCCATCTCTCTAACGGCAACCGCTGGGGCAAATAACGGTTTTGATGCGCAGGCGGAGTTAGAAACCGCAGTTGCGCAAGCAACGGCTAGCGCGGGTGCTCTCGCAGCCACCCAATCTGCTCAAGCGGGGCTTAATGCCGAGGCGATGGCAGCAACCGCAACAGCTGAGGCACCTATCCGGTCAGAGTTACCGACATACGGGATCGATCCGGTCAACGGTCATGTGGGTTGGATCCATCCTCCTGCATCGCTTTCTGTGACGGGTTATCTAAAATACGATTATATAAATCAATTTATTGGCACTGTCGCAGAGAATTTTGTTGTCTCAACAGATATTACGTGGGATACACAGTACGGGACATCCGGATGTGGACTGGTTTTACGATCAAATGGCAATGAAGATGCTTTGAGCCAATATCTGGTGATCGCAACCCGAGGTGCAAATGGGCACATCGTTTTTAGTTCCATGGAAGATGGGAAATTGCGTAATGGCATTGATAGTTATGCCAACTACCTTGACCCCAAATTTCAAGTTCAAAATGGTGCGACCAATCGTTTAACCGTTGTAGGACGTGGGAACACCCTGACTATCTTCACGAATGGTGTTCAGATCGACCAAGTGGTGGCAGGAGATCAGCCGGTGCTTACGCTACCATCTGCCCCAACCCCACCACCAGAAGGTGCGTCTACAGACCAGTTGGCACAATTTGATAGCGAACTATCTGCTCATGGCAATTTAGTTAATAGAATTTCGAATAACTACAAGCCTAATCTTGCCATCATACAAGCTGAAACCCCGTATTTTGAACGTGGTTTTGTAGCATTGGTCGCTTTGAGCGAATCAGGGACAACCAACTGCGAATTTAATAATTCCTGGTTGTGGATTATTGATAAATAGATTTTTACAGAAATATTATTATGAACTTCTTGGAGGAGGTACCTTATGTCTGAACCCTCATGGATCGGTCGTAAATTAAATGACCGCTATGAAATTGAAGATTTGCTTGGGGCGGGGGGAATGTCGTCTGTTTTTAGAGCAAATGATCCGAATTTGCGTCGGGCTGTTGCAATAAAACTGATTCACCCTCACTTATCATCCGACCCTCAATTTGTGAGCCGATTTGAAGATGAAGCGGTTTCTGTTGCTCAATTGCGTCACCCTAATATCATTCAAGTCCATGATTTTTCGCATGATGGCGACGTCTATTATATGGTCTTGGAATTTGTGCCAGGTGAAACTTTGGAAGAACGTATGAAGCGTCTGAACGCAAGCGGACGTCGATTTTCGACCAAAGAAGCCGTTGAAATAATCGCCAGCATTTGTGATGCTTTAGAGTATGCCCATAAGCGTGGCATGTTCCATCGAGATATTAAACCTGCGAATATTATGATCAACCTTCAGGGGCAATCCATTTTGATGGATTTCGGCATCGCCAAGATCGTTGGAGGCAAGCAACACACGGTTACAGGTGCAGTTGTAGGAACAGCACTCTATATGGCACCGGAGATCATTCGCGGCGAAGTCGCCGATCATCGTGTGGATATATATTCTCTGGGCGTTACATTATTTGAAGTTTTGACTGGCAAACGGCCCTTTGAAGCTGATTCCGCCATGACAACGTTGATGATGCATATCAATGACCCAGTACCGGATGCAAGTGAGATCAATCCGGATGTGCCCTCTTCAGTCGTTGATGTGGTTGTCAAAGCCATGGCAAAGGATAAGGCTGAGCGCTATCAAAGTGCTGCCGAATTTGCCAGAGCCTTACGCACCGCAAACTTAAGCGCTTCAGAAAGCAGCCCTGCCTCTGCGCCCGATCTAGGAGGAACAGTGGTTGAACAAGTCCCGGCTATGGAAGATGCTGGGATAGCCGGAACAACGATCGAAGAAGCTCCTTCTGCAGAATCTCTAAAGATAGCAGGGACAGCAATTGAAGAGGCACCATCAATCGAATCGCCAAAAGTAGCTGGGACAATGATCGAAAGCGGACCGCCTATAGAATCTATTGATGTAGCAGGAACAATGGTCGAAGATATTCCTGCAAGCGTATCTCAATCTCAACCTGTTAAAGCCAGCCCGCCACCATCGCCACCACCACCTGTAAAACCTCCGGTTTCTAAAGCTAAATCACCAAAGGGTGGCTTGCCGGTTAAGTGGATCGGGATCGGCGCTCTCGGCTTTTTCTTCATCGCTGCCATAGTCTTCTTTGGCATTAACGCTCTTAGTTCTCCTGAGCCAGCAGCAACACCCACGATGGAGGTTGTAGCTACTCTTGAGCCTACAGCAACATTCGAGCCAACGGCAACGATGCCCCCAACTGCAACTCTGGAACCAACAGCTATCCCGACAGCAACATTACCGCCAGGGCCGCAAGTGCGTATGACATCCATTTCTCTGGATGGCAGCACCTATGTAGTTGAATACGAAACCTTCGAATACACAGAAGCCTTGCCGGGAATGCACGTTCACTTTTACTTTAACAATTACACCCAAAGCCAAGTCGGCGCTGGTGGCGGTGGAAACTGGAAGGTCTATGGTGGCCCGCGCCCCTTCAGACAATATACAACTGCAAATCGTCCAGCTAGTGCTACCCAAATGTGTGCAATTGTCGCTAATCCAAATCACACTATCATTTTGGATACGGGAAATTGTTTAGATCTACCGTAAAACAAAAAAGCTCTTCGGGGTTTTCTCATAGTATATATAATGACCCCCAAAAACTAGACCACAGGCTAAGATAGAATATCTGAAACTTGTGGAGGTTTTTCAGTGACAAAAAGACGAAAAAAGCACAGCAGTCAATTCAAATT
>Ga0233446_1002097_pt1 | contig 13199 bp, 9 predicted proteins | sample SI_124_October20_4_FD_182780 | JGI IMG/M metagenome (GOLD analysis project Ga0233446, IMG submission 182780) | Seawater microbial communities from Saanich Inlet, British Columbia, Canada - SI_124_October2016_120_MG | ecosystem: Environmental > Aquatic > Marine > Inlet | place: Canada: British...
AACAAGATTGCAGCAGGATATTAACCATATGATGGGTCTATGAGGATAAATGTCAGCACAGGGCATATGCCCTTATTTGACATGTTGAAAATTCTTTGTTGACTATTGGCTATTTTTTCTTGTCCTGGTATAGTATACCTTTCACAACCCCCCAAACCGATTTTAAAAATAAAAGTCATTTTTAACTCTCTTCAATCGTATATGGTGAATTTGATATGAACATTCTTGTAATTGGAAATGGAGGTAGGGAACATGCTCTTTGTTGGAAAATTGCTCAAAATCCTGCCATTAAGAAGATATTCTGTGCTCCCGGTAATGCTGGAACAGCAGATGTTGCCTCAAATATACCAATAAATGTGCTTGAAATTGAAAAAGTTTTAAAATTTGCGATTAACAATAACATAGACCTTACTGTTGTTGGTCCAGAAGTTCCCCTATGTGCTGGAATTGTCGATGTATTTAAAGAAAAAGGACTCTCTGTTTTTGGACCTGATAAATCATCTGCTCGTTTAGAGGGGAGTAAATGCTATTCAAAAAAATTTATGCTAAAGCATGGCATTCCAACTGCTAAATCAGGAGAATTTTATTCTAGAAATGATGCGCTAGCATATGTAAAAAAAGTGATGAAAAAGACTTCGCGAATCGTGATAAAAGCTGATGGTTTAGCTGCCGGGAAAGGTGTTCTTATTGCGGAATGTCTTAATGATGCCATAAATGCTGTTGATACTTGTTTTGATGGGACATTCGGGAAAGCCGGCGAAAAAATCCTGATAGAAGAATATTTAGAAGGAGAAGAAGCTTCCATTTTAGCACTTACAGATGGAAATTCGATAATACCATTGATCCCCTCTCAGGATCATAAGAGAGTTGGTGAGGGAGATACCGGGCTTAATACAGGTGGAATGGGGGCATATTGTCCTGCTCCAGTTGTTGATAAAAATTTAATGAGAGAAATAAATGAAAAAGTTCTGCAACGGTTTCTTCATGGTATTCAAAAAGACAAACTTTATTATCGTGGTGTTATATACGCCGGAATAATGGTTACACAGGACGGCCCCAAAGTACTTGAATTTAATGTTAGATTTGGAGATCCGGAAGTTCAGGCTGTTATGTCTCTTATGAAAAGTGATCTTGTAGAAATTATGATGAAAACAGTAAATGGAAAGCTAAATGAAACAGAAATTGAATGGTACCCTGGAGCCGCAGCCTGTGTCGTTATGGTATCGAAAGGTTATCCAGGAGCTTATGAAAAAGGACTACCAATTTCAGGAATAAAAGATATCGAAAAGCGTAATAAAACAGTTGTTTTTCATGCTGGAACTACAATTAAGGATGGAAAGATTGTAACTTCAGGGGGGCGTGTGCTTGGTGTAACTTCACGTGGAAATAGCATTGAAGACGCTGTTGAACAAGCGTATAACAGGGTTAATGAAATTAAGTGGGAAGGTGCTTTTTATAGAAAAGATATAGCCTGGAAGGCTCTCTCTTGAAACTAAGCAAGCTTAGATTTATCTTTTAAATTTTTCACTATATTAATTTCATTCTGATAGAACTGCATATATGAAGAGCCTCGCTCTCTTAAAATATAGACAACAATAGACAATAGACAATAGACAATAGACTTTAGACTTTAGACCTTTATAACAGGAATACTTTTTGGAATGCAGAATTATAATCTGGTACAATCCCAAACATTACGTCAAGAGCAAATACTTGCTCCTTCTCAGATTCAGTCCTTGGGACTACTGATGGTGCCGTTAATGGAGCTTCAGACTAAGTTATCAGAAGAACTCGCTGTAAATCCTGTTTTAGAACAGGAGCAGAATAAAGATTCAGATGACACAGATAAAGATTCTTTTTCAAATACCGAAACCGGAACAGTAGAAGCTGAAAATTTGAAAGACGATGAATTTGCTGATTTTATTAATCTAAGTGAATCCTGGCATGACAACCTACCTCTCACTCATCAGGCAAGCTATGAAGTGGATGAAGAAAAATATCAACATTTTCTAAATTCAATTGTAGATGCTCCTACTATTGAAAATATGCTTTTATCACAGCTTTCGTTTATGAGAATAGATAAAGAGGATAGACAACTTGTTGAATTAATTATCGGTAGTATTAATGATCAGGGGTACTTTAGAGGTTCACTTGAAGATCTTGCTATAATAGGCGGAGCTGATTTAAAGCAAATGAAAAATGCTTTAAAGATTGTACAGAAACTTGATCCTCCCGGAATCGGAGCGCAAGATTTAAAAGAATCTCTATTGCTTCAACTTGAAAGACAGGGAAAGGGTAAATCGCCAGCAGCTCTTTTAGTGAAAAAGTATTTAGATGAGTTGGGAGCTAACCATATCCCTCAGATTGCAAAACAAATGAAAATATCTGTAGGAGCTCTACAGGACATTATTGCAGATATTCGAAAATTAAATCCATATCCTTGCGTAGGCCTTTCTCTCAAGAATGGCACAAATCCAAATTTTGTATTACCTGAGGCAGTTATCGAAAAAAAAGATGAAAAATATGAAGTTAATTTAAAAACTGGCTACCAACCCAGATTAAGAATATCCAATCATTATTTAAAATTGCTAGAAAAACCTGAAATCTCAATTGAAACAAAAGAGTATATTAAACAAAAAATATTACAGGGAACAAATATTATTAAAAGTCTTGAGCAAAGACAAGAAACAATACAGAAAATAGCAGAGGTAATAGTTGATACGCAGTATGATTTTTTAGAGGATGGGGTTGAAGCCTTAAAACCTCTTACAATGCGACAGGTAGCAGATAAAGTAAATTTGCATGAAACAACCGTAAGTCGAGCTGTATCAGGAAAATATATTCAAACTCCGCAAGGACTTTTTGAGCTAAAGTTTTTCTTTAGCGGAGGATATCAGTCGGAATCTGGAGATTTACTTTCTAGTCGTAGTGTTATGGAAAAGATTAAAGAAATTATCTCTGAAGAAGATTCGTCTAAACCATACTCAGATGATGCTATTGCCGGGATACTTAAAAAAAATGGAGTACCTGTTGCTCGTAGAACTGTCGCAAAATATCGGGAAGAAGTTGGAATTTCATCATCTAGGCTAAGGCGAAAATATAGCTAGTTGATAAATATTTGATTCTATGAAAATAAATAAAAACCTTGCCCAGTTTACTTTAGGTTTGTTTAGCTTTTTTATAGTTATTCTTATCGCGTTTTTAATGCGGACGTATGATTATAACCGAGAAGCAAGCCAGATCGGAAGCTTTGTGCCTTTTACCCTGGAAAGTGCGATGATGTATTCGTATTCGCGGGACATTGCAGCAAAGGGATATTTGCCGGATAAAGATAAAGCACTTGTCGGAATGGATGATATATCGGTAAACCGTCAAATGTCTATTTCTATGGAATATTTCCTCGGCTATGGTTATCGTTTAAAAAATTTAATCTTTTCTGTAAATAATAAAATATCTAAGTACGGAGATAATTCTGATTTTAGTCAGTGGGCCCGTTTGCAAATATGGATATGGATAAGTCTGAGTGCGGGTTTGATTTTTCTATGGCTGCTTATTCTTAGATGTTCATGGGTATTCTCAGTTCTAGGCGGGATTCTTTTTGCGGTATCACCTGCGGCAATAGCCCGGGCAACGGGACAGGATTTAATACGTGAGAATTTTGCAATACCGATTATATTGGCAACATTTGTCTGTTATTTCTGGTACTTACGAAAACCTAAAAAATATAAGCTTGTATTATTTGGGTTATCTATTTTCGGAGCCTTAGCCTCATGGGACATGGTTCAGCTCTGTTTTGGAGTATGGGGTATTTTTGAAATTATTAGACTCTTTGTTTGTTCAGGTAAAACACAACAACCAAATCAAGAAAGTAACATCCTCTGGCGGGTTTTCTTTGTTGTTTCAATTATCGCCGGTTTTATCGTTCCGTATTTACATGAACATAACTTTCTGATGTCACCATTTGTAACGATTATACTGCCTACCATCGTTTTACTGCATTTTGTAAAAATGGAAAGATGGAAAATACTGTTTGGACTTTTTTTAATAATCATTCTTTTTTGTCTATGGTTTTTCTTTTTCAGCAGACTGGGCTATGCCGGCAATTATTCTCATTTTGTAAATCTAATTAAAGCGAAGTTATATTTTGGGAACTTAAAACCATTAAATCCAATGCTGCTGGATTTTGATTCACGCATATTATGGACACCAGCCCTGCACTCAGCTACAAAAACGATATTCTGGAAATTATTTCATTTTACCTTTCCAGTATTTATTATATTGCTGGGGGGAATATTATTATTCCCAAAAGCCAGGAAGAATTTTTTAGCTGAATCTCATCGGCTATCTTTACCTATATTTTTCACTTTATTTTATTTTATTCTTTTTATATTTATGGTTAGGTTTCATGTTTTAGTTATACCATTTTTGTCTTTATCTATAGCATTGTTGTTTGATAATATTTCTTCGTTATACGCTTCAAAATGCAAAATCATTATTGTTTTTATTTTTACGCTGCTAATTATTTCAGAGGCTGAATGGTTTTTTAGGCTAAATCGGAAATATTATGAAAATGAAAAGAGTGATATTGAGTTAATACAATGGTTTAATTCGAACCCAAACATAAAAGATAAGGTGATTTTGGCAGATTTTACTCTTTCACCAATGCTGAAGGCATACGCTGGCTCCAAAATACTGCTACAACCAAAATTTGAACTGGGAAAAACAAGAAACCTGGTAAAAAAATATTTAAATATCCTATATAATGGAGATGAGCAAGAATTGATTGATTTTTGCGACAAATACAAAGTAGATTATTTTGTATTTAACAAAGGATTGGCTGAGGGGGGCAAGACAGCATCCATCATGCACCCATGGAGTAATAGATATATGGCGGCAGCATTTAGATTAAAGGATACCTCGCCTGTGTATAGATGTTTTTATAATCCTGATAGATTAAGGCATTTCTATAGATTAGACGAAATTCCGAAAACCCCGTGCGTTGACTCGCAGTACACTGTTTTTAAAGTAATAACCCCAGAAAAAATAAAAGAAGCAAAAAACTTATATTTACTAGCAAACTCTGCATTCAAAAAAGGAAATAAAAAGAAAGCAAAGAATCTAATAAAAACAGTAGCGTTATTAGATCCAGCTTCTGCCCAAATAAGATATTTATATTATCGTCTTTTCAATAACCAATGGCCATTGGTTATCTTAAACGGCCTCAAAAAATAACTAGAGACTCGATGAAAAAATCAGGAGTAATTCTGTTGTTCTTCTATTTTTCCTTGTGAAAATAGTAAAATAGATATAGATTTGATCGTGTGGAAAGACTTCCGCCGAGCAAATCTAGCTGGATAGAAATTTTATACCGGAAGGAACATTAAAATGAGTACAAACAAACTTTCGAGAAAAAGCTATTTAAATAAAAATATCGGCAGTTTTTCCGATACAATTGAATTCAACGAAACAAGCTATGAAAAAGTTGAGGATCTACGTTATGGAACGAATCCTCACCAACCGGCTGCTTATTATAAGCCAACTTCTGTAAACACTCCGATTGGTAGTATGGAGATACTTAAAACCGGTAAAAGTGGACTATCTCAAACCAATTTGGAAGATATTTCTTACGCTTTAAATATTGTAAAATTTTTTGATATTCCAGCCTGTGCTGTAATGAAGCATGTAAATCCGTGCGGAGCTGCTGTTGCAAGAAATAATGAATCAATTAAAGATGTTTATATTAAAGGGAGAGACTGTGATCCTCGCGCAGCTTTTGGTAGTGTAGTTGCGTTTAATGTGGAAGTGGACGCAGAAACGGCAGCTGAAATAATGAGTTCATTTGTTGAGTGTGTAGTTGCTCCTTCCGTTACACCAGAAGCACTAGACGTTTTTAACGATAATGAAACTTATAAGTTGAATAAAAGTATAAGAATTTTAGAATGCGGAAACCTTAAAGATTTGCCACGTTATATAGAAGAAGCAAACAAAAGACATCAAACAGTTAAAGTTTTAGCTGATGGGTCATTAATTCTAGCAGAACCGCTTCTCACAAATCTTAGAAGTATTGATGATTTAAAACCGGCTGAAGCCGAAAATAAAAGAGTAGGGAAACAGGTCTCAGAAGTTATAGCAACAAAAGAGCAATTAGAGGATTTAATGGCAGCCTGGTACATAAATTTGAATGTTCGTTCGAATGGTGTTGTTATAATGAAAAATGGACAGTCTTTATCCATTGGAACAGGGGAACAGGATAGGGTGGGAGCCGTAGAACAGGCTATATCGAAATTTAAACAGAAATACGAAGGAAAAGAGTTAATGCAAAACTCTGTAATGTCCAGTGATGGTTTTTTCCCTTTTCAGGATGCTGTAGAAGTTGCAGCTAAATCCGGTGTTACAGCAATAATATCTCCGGCGGGTTCATTGAGAGATGCGGATGTAATTAAATGTGCGAATGAACTCGGAATCGCTCTTGTTCACGCTCCAGAAAGAATTTTTTCTCATCATTGATAAAATTTGTGTTCACAAATTTTAAATTGTAGATATTTATGCGAATATACTTATATAAAAAGTTTAACTTGAAATTATGAACGATAACGAACACAATTTATTTAATGCAAAATTTGATTCGTCCCCACATACGAATGGAGAGAAATCAAGTCAGGATAAAATATCCGGAGAGATTGTTCGTGTTGTTTTTGTCAGTAAAGATGAAACGTATTCTGTTGTACGGATAAAATCAAAAGATGGTCGAATACAAACGGTTGTTGGTTCTTTCAGTGGTGCGTTTGAAGGACAGGGGATAGCTGTAAAAGGTAAATGGGAAGACCATAAAGATCACGGTAAACAGTTTCGCGCAAATAAATTTAGTTTTACGCTGCCTGTTACTTCCGATGGGATCGAAAAATATTTATCGTCAGGTTTGATTCCGGGTATAGGCCCTAAAAAGGCTGAAATAATTGTTTCTTGTTTTAAAGAGAAAACGCTGGATATTATGGACAACCATTCAGCCCGGCTACTTGAAATACCTGGATTTGGTAAAAAGACGCTTAACTCTATCCGTAAATCATGGATGGAACACGCTGATAAACGTGAAATTGATGTATATTTTCAGGGACTTGGAATTAGCTTTGCCTATTGTAGAAAAATATATAAAAGATTCGGTTCAGATGCTTTAAATATAGTTAAGAATGATCCATACAAACTTGCGGATGAAGTAACAGGTATTGGTTTTTTAAAAGCTGACCATATAGCTAAAAACCTTGGCATTCAACACAATGACGAGAAACGACTTTGTGCCGGGATAAAATATTCACTAGGACAGTTAAGTCAGGCTGGACATGTATGTTATCCAGAAAAGGAATTTTTAGAATATACAGCAGAGCTGTTAACAGTTGAATTTTCTGAAGCAGAGCGCGGCCTGCATCTTGCTTGTCAAGATAAAACAGTTGTTGTTGATACAGTTAATTTTGACAGAAATATTCCCACAAAGCTAGCCTATAGCAGTAATTTGTATTTAGCTGAAAAAGAGCTTGCTGATATCATTCCACGACTTGCCGGTTATTCTCATCATAAAGGTACTGTACTAAGAAAATTTAAAAATAAAAATCCAGACAATATTATTTTAAACAGGGAACAATTTGCCGCCATAAACAATGTTGCTTTATCACCTATATCAATTATTACAGGTGGGCCTGGCGTTGGTAAGACAACCGTAATAAGTGAAATCGTAAACAAAGCGAAACTCGCAAATCTAAAAATATCATTGGCTGCCCCAACAGGTAGAGCAGCCAAACGCCTCTCTGAATCTACAAATATCCCCGCCAGTACGATTCATCGACTTTTAAAATGGGACCCAATAAATAAATCCTTTGTTTTTAACCGTGAAAATAAACTTTTTACTGATATCCTGGTTATTGATGAAGTTTCAATGCTTGATGTACAGTTGGCGGTTGCTTTGTTTAAAGCGATAGCACCTGGAACAACAGTTATTCTTGTTGGTGATTCTGATCAACTTCCTTCAGTTGGACCAGGAAATATCCTTCACGATATTATTAGTTCTTCAATATGTCCTGTTACAAAACTTATACAGATTTATCGTCAGGATTCAGATAGTAAAATTATCCCCAACGCGCATGCGGTTAATTCCGGTAGAATGATAGATTTATCTTCTCCTAAAAACTCTAGCATCCTGCACGATTTTTACTGGATTGAACAAGAAGAAACAACCAGAGCGGCTGAAATAATAGTTAAATTGGTAAAAGAACGAATTCCAAAACGTTTCGGGTTTCATCCTTTTAGAGATATACAGATTCTTTCTCCGATGACAAGAGGAGAGTGTGGTACGTTAAAACTCAATGAGCTGGTTCAAAGTGCGATAAATCCAGGACCATGCCCGCAATTTGAAGCTGGTAACAGAATTTTTAAAGCTGGTGACAAGGTAATGCAGACATCAAACAATTACGATAAGAAGATCTTCAATGGCGACATTGGTTTTGTGCACCATATCAATATTAAGGATAAACTGTTTTCTGTAAAATATGATGACGTTGTCGTGAAATATGAATTTTCAGAAGCAGAACAGTTAAAGCTTGCATATGCAATAACAATACACAAATCTCAAGGAAGTGAATTCCCAGCGGTCATTGTACCGTGCCTGACTGCTCACTTTATAATGTTGCAACGCAATTTGATTTATACTGCAATAACCAGAGCTAAAAGACTGCTGATTCTAATTGGGTCAAAAAAAGCATTAGCTATCGCTATAAATAACTTTCGACTGGAACCACGTTTTAGTGCTTTCTTACCTAGGTTACAGGCTAACATGAGAAAATATAAAACTCTGAAATTTTGATAAAACTAGATTTCTTTGGCGGAAGTCCTTCCCCACAAATAAAGTGCGGCCGGCATAAATAAACTCCAGATGGTGCAAGTCCATTGATATAGCCCAGGCAGAAGGGAATATGTAGACAAAAGCAAGGAAAGATTCTGCCGAGTAAGTCCAGATACCTATGGAAGCCTGATAAAAAATGTATTTTCTAGTACAAACCCGGTAAGGATTAGAATTAAAGCTAATACAATCAAAGGTGTGCCAAGTTCTCTATAATCTATAAATCGTGGTTGTTCTGCTGAAGTTTTCTCAAGCTTATCAATCTGTTCCAAAACTTCTTGCAACCCTTTAGCGTCTTTGGCAGCATAGTATTTTCCGTCGGTTTCTTTTGAAATATTGATTAGGAGTTCTTTGTCAAAATGCCCACCCAAAGGGATAAACTGCTCACCAAACATAGTATTTTGCAGAACATAAGCATTTTTACTGCCGATGCCTACTGTATATATGACAACATTATAAGTTTTGGCAAGTTTCGCCGCTTGCAAGGGGCTTATTCTTGCATTAACATTGTTGCTCCCGTCTGTAAACAAAACCATCACTCTACGTTTTGAATCACCTGTTTTAAGTCTGTCGACCCCGCTTGCAATAGGTCCAGCTATATTAGTTGCTTCGCCAATTATTCCAGCATCAACACTACTTAAATGTGAAAGAAGCCATGTATGATCTAGGGTCGGTGGACAGGCAACATAAGGCAATGGGGCAAAAACAACCAGTCCTATCCTGTCGTTAGGCCGCATTTCTACAAATTTTTTGATTTCTTCTTTAGCGTAAGCAATCCTCTCCTGTAATTTTCCCGTCCTCAAATCCTTAAGCACTTGGTCTGAAGAACTATTCTCTGGAATATCTAGCGCTTTCATGCTACCAGATAAGTCAAGCGCAAGCATAATATCAATGCCTTCAGCACGTTGTTTCAGTTCTTCCATACCTCGCTGTGGTCTGGCAACAGCAAAAACAATCAACACAAAAGCTATTGAATAAAAAACAAAAGGAATTGAAGTTTTCTTAAAGCTTGATGAAGTTTTCTTTGTAAGGAAAGGCTTAATCCAAGGGATTGACAGCATTGGCAACTTTCTTTTTGCTGCAATGATCAACAGTAAGCTTAGGGGTATTAATAATAGAAGATACCAGGGTGATTCAAGCCGAAATCCTTTAAAATACTTTAGATAAAAAAGGGAGAAATTCATTTAGATACCTTTTCTGTTTCTTCTTCCAATTTTTTTAGTGGTGCAGCGTTTTCTGTTTCAGGGATTGTTTCATCCACAAGTTGTTCGGCTCTTGTAATAGCTGTTTCAACCTGGGGTTTGGATGCTTCATATTTAGCAAACTTTATCATATCTGCCGAAGTCATAAACTCTCTTAAAAAGTTTCTATCTTTATTGTTCAGAGGGCTATCCCAGTTTTCCATGTTTCTTAAAAATTCTTCAGTTGTCTGACGTGGTGCATGTATATAAAACCTGGCTTCTAAATAATTTCTAACAATATCAGTTAGATTTGATATGCATTTTACTGCGTTTAATTTTCCGGAAGCAAATTTATCATTTAAGTCATGTAAATTGAATAGTGCTAAAGCCCATGGGGTTAATGGTTTTGTTTTCTCTTGTGATTTTCTGAAAATAAACCAGTATAACAAAATTAATATGAGAACTATAGCGACCGCGATTAACCAATAAATCTTACCAGTTCCAGATTGTCTCTCTAATTTCGGATTTATTTTATCGGCTATTGACAGTTCGTCTTTTACATTTGGGATTCCCGCAGAAGAAAACGATGGGATTTTCAAAATAAGGTGATCTGATTCTTTATCAATACCTGGAGAAAAGTCAACTCTAATCTCTCCTTCAGGAATGTTACCTGTTAAATAAGGCTGAATTTTGTATATAGCATCCCAAATAAGATAACCCCACCCAGTTTTTACTTTTATGAATTCCGGTTCTCCTATAGCCTGTGTTCCTTTCCCAGAAAAAATTTCTGATCCCAGCGGATTCTTATTCCAAGGACATTTTATACGGTATTTTAAAAGGCCTGTATCTCCCAAGGTTATGACGCCTTTCGGAACAACTTCTGTTGTTAGAAGCTTTGGAAAAATATTCTGTTTTTCCATACTTCGGTATTTTAAGTAAACAGAAATTGAAAAAACCGCAATTGCTATTATTAATACGATAAATATTACTAATGCTGTTTTTATTATTTTTCTCATACTCGATGAACCAATTTCTCCCTTTGCCTAAAAAATGTCATTAATGGTTTTACTAAATCTTGATCACTACGAATATCTATTAGATCAACTTTTGCTTTCCGGCAGATATCTTTGTTTTCATGATGCAATTTTTTTACTCGTTCAGAATATATTGCAGCGGCTTTTTTGCCTCCTGAAAAGTATCCTAATGTATCATTCTCGGAATCAAAAATAGATAATCCAGGAATTTGAGGTAATTCTAATTCTTTTGGATCCAATATTCTAACAGCAATAATATCATGTCTTTTATTTGCTACTGTTAATAGTTTTTTGTAGGAACTGTTATCATCAATTAAATCGCTAATTAAGAAAATAACTGCTTTTTTATGAAGGATTTTAACAATGTTTTCCAGCGCCGCGGAAATATTGGTTCCTCTACCCTCTGGCTGCCTAACAAGTAATTCTCTAATTAAGCGTAATCCGTGAAGTCTGCCTGATTTTGGAGGTAAATATAGTTCTGTTCTATCTGTGAACAACAATAGACCAACTTTATCATGGTTTCGGATGGCACTAAATGCGAGAAGAGAAGCTATTTCAGCGGCTATTTCATTTTTAGTCTTGTCTCCACTGCCAAAGCGACCAGAAGCAGATACGTCTACCAGTAGCATAACAGTCAGTTCACGCTCTTCTACATATTTCTTTACATAAGGATGCCCCATCTTAGCCGTAACATTCCAGTCAATGTCTTTTACGTCATCGTCTGAAGTATATTCTCGCACTTCATCAAACTCAATCCCCGTGCCTTTAAATACGCTGTGATAAGCCCCCGCCGTAATGTCATCAACCATCCGACGCGTGCGAATTTCAATTTTTCTTACTCTAGCCAACAAATCTTTTGAAATCATTATATCGACTCCCTACGGAGTTAACAATTCATCTAAAATTAGTTTGATCATGTCATCAGAAGTCATATTTTCCGCTTCTGCTTCATAGCTTATAATCATTCTATGTCTCATTATATCAGGAGCTACATTTTTAACATCCTGAGGGACAACATAAGCTCTTCCTTCCATAAACGCAGCCGCTTTTGCACATAATACCATTGCTATAGGTGCTCTGGGAGAAACTCCATACTGTATCAGCGAATCAAGGTCACCCAGGTTAGCATTGGACTGTCTTTCTGAAAGCTGAGCATGTTCTTTAGGCCGTGTAGCTATAGCTATATCGAGAATATATTCGGCTATTTTATCATCCATATATACCTTGTCAACCCAGCTTCTTGCTTCCACTATTTTGTCTAGGCTTGTTACAGGCATAGCTTCCAAATCAAGTTCAGTATGGGCAATGCGTTCAAGAATTAATTTTTCTTCACTCCGGTTAGGGTAAGATACATTTATTTTAAACATAAAACGATCAACCTGAGCTTCAGGTAAGGAATATGTCCCTTCGTGTTCAATCGGATTTTGTGTTGCCATTACTAAGAAAGGATAGGGAAGCTTTAATGTTTCTCCGCCAATAGTGACTTGTCCTTCCTGCATACATTCAAGAAGAGCACTTTGAACCTTAGCTGGAGCGCGGTTTATTTCATCGGCCAAAGCTATATTGGCAAAAACCGGGCCTTTTTTAATACTAAACGTATGCTCTTTAGGATTATAAACATTAGTTCCAACTACGTCTGCTGGCAATAAATCAGGAGTAAATTGTATTCTGGAAAATATACCTCCTATCGCTTGTGCAACTGTTTTCACTGCTAGTGTTTTAGCAAGTCCAGGCAAACCTTCCAATAAAATATGTCCATTAGCAATCAACGCTAAAATCATTTTATTAACCAAGTCTTCCTGTCCAACTATAACCCTCCCAATCTCTGTTTTTAATCCCGGAATGAAAGACGATGCTTCATTTATTTTTCCTTGAAGCTCCTGAATAGATTTTTTGTCCATAACAAGTTCCTCTCTTGAAACTAAGCAAGCTTAGATTTTATCTTTTAATTTATAACTTTAGTATGACCTAAATATATACTTTCTATTTAAAAAAAGTGGTTCTTCTGCACTTTAAACAGTAAAACCCTCCACTATAATCTGCCTGATATCGCAAACTTTCTTCTTCAGGACTTTTTCTATATAATCTTGCAAACAT
>Ga0233446_1002114_pt1 | contig 13108 bp, 13 predicted proteins | sample SI_124_October20_4_FD_182780 | JGI IMG/M metagenome (GOLD analysis project Ga0233446, IMG submission 182780) | Seawater microbial communities from Saanich Inlet, British Columbia, Canada - SI_124_October2016_120_MG | ecosystem: Environmental > Aquatic > Marine > Inlet | place: Canada: British...
TTACTTCTTTATTAGAGGTAATTTTTTTAAGTTCTTTTTACCCTGTTAAATTTTTGCTCTGCAAAACCAACCCCGCTGGATTTAATAGGGTTAACTTCTTTTAAGTTCAGAAGTTTATATTTAATACACTGCACAATAAATTGGTTAGTGACCCTATCTTAATTGGATAGGTTTCGAGATAAGTTTTTTGATAACCTTTATAGAATTACTTGAAAAAGTAATTTAAAAAGATTAGTAAAAAACTTAGTCGAAAATGCCATCTTTAATGGTATATTATTGTACTGTAAATTCAGAAATAAACAGACTAAGCGATATTTTCTTTCTTAAGTCTTTTTTTGTAATTTCTTTTTAGAAAGTATAGTTTTGCTCGTCTGGTTTTAATTTTTTGTAGAAGCTCGATTTTTTCAATAGTCGGTAGTGCTAGAGGAAAAATTTTCTCAACACCCACACCATTTGAAACTTTTCTAATAGTTATAGTAGCACCCGCTTCATTCCCCTTTTTTCTAGCAAGAACAGTTCCTTCAAAGTATTGAAGTCTTTCTTTTATCTCTCCTTTTGGATTTTTTTCTTTAATTTTTTGCCATAATTTAATAACCATCCCAGGTTTAACTTCTGAGGGTGTTATAATATTGCTTTGAACAGGTTTTGTTTTTTTAACTTGGCCCAGGCCACTCTCTTTGGCTTCGCCATTCACCTTGTCTTTTGGCTTTTCTTCATTTTTTTTATTCTCTGTAGCCTTTACCTCTTCTTTTGTTGTTGTTTTTTCTTCAGACATATATATTGTTCTAAAACGTTGAATAGATTAATAAAAAATTATTTACTTTCTTCTTTGTTTTCAGTATCAGCAGTTGGTTTTTTCTCAGCAGCTGGAGCCTCTTCCTTTTTTTCTGCTGGCTTAGCTTGTTCGGTTCCCTCTTCCTTTGCTTTCTTTTTAGGACTTGTTGCCCGTACTTTTGGTTTATCGATTATTTTTTCATCGACTAAAATATTATGAACAGTTTCTGATGGTTGAGCGCCAACACTTAGCCAGTATTTAACTCTGTCTGCTTTTAAAATAACTTCTTTTGGTGTTTTTAATGGATTATAAGTGCCTAAGTTTTCAATATAGTCTCCCCAAGGGTCTTTTCTGTTATCCAGTACTATAACCCTATAGATAGGTTGTTTCTTTTTTCCTACTCTTGATAATCGAATTGATAACATATTTATCTTTAAAAATTATAAATTAAATTAAGTCGTACAAAATTAAAATAGTTGTTACTTGTATTTGTAACAATTTTATTTTTAAATTCTAGCATAAAGTAAAAAAAAGTCAAGAGTCTAACCGTATTATCGGGCTGCTTTTGCTCTTGCGTCCTCTAGTCCTATGCTTAAAACCTTCGAAACACCCTTTTCTTGCATGGTTACTCCGTATAAAACCTTGGCCACCTCCATTGTAGCGCGGTTATGGGTTATCGTTATAAATTGAGTTTTATGTGATAAGTCTTGAATAATTTCTGAAAATCTGATTGAATTAGCTTCATCTAAGGCTGCATCAACCTCATCTAAGATTACGAATGGTGATGGGTTAATAGATATAATAGCGCAAATCAAAGCAATTGAGGTTAATGATTTTTCGCCACCAGATAAAATATGGATATCTTTTAATTTTTTTCCATGGGGGGCGGCCTGAATTTCAATTTCCATTTCTTCTCTTACTAATATTTCTTTTTGCTCCTCCTCGCCAGTTTCTTCGTTAATTGCCAGTTCAGTTTCTTTAATCTTTCTAAAAGACTTGATAAGCTTTGCTTCGCCATCATCAAATAATACCTTAAAATAAGAATTGAATTTATTATTTATTTTTACGAAAGCTTCATCAAACTGTTTTTTGATTATTTTATCTAAATCGCTGATTATTTTATCTAGTTTTTCGCTTGTTTGTTCTAAGTCTTGAACCTGATTTATTAAAAATTCATATCTTTCCTTGGTTTCTTTATACTCTTCAATTGTTTCTGGGTCAATTCCACCGATTAAAGCTAATTGTTTTTTAAGTTTATAAATTTTATCTAAATCAATCTCTTCTCCTAATTTATTTTTATCTAGCTTGCTTATTGATTCTAGTTCTTCTTTTGTTTCTCTTATTAAGTCCTCTTTTTTTGTTTCGTATTTTGTAAGTTCAATTAAAAGTTCATTAATTTGGCTTTTACTTCGACTTAATTTTAATTGTTGTTCTTGAATTTTATCCTGAAGGCTAAAAACCTTGTCTTTCTTTTCTTGTTCAGTTTTGTTAAAATTATCAAGTTTATTTTTAATAGATTTGCTTTTTTCGTCTATTTCCTGTAATTTTTTTTCAGCAATTTTTTCTTTTTCCTGATATTCTTTTAGCTTTTCATTTTTATCACGAAACTCACTAACGCTTAGTTCTTTTTTTATTTTTTCTAGACTATCTTCTTTTTCACGAAGATTAGTAGAGGCCATTTTTATTTTTTCTCTAGTAATGTTTAATTTTATTTCTAAAGAATTTATATCAATTAAAAAGCTGTTTTTAGAGTTAATAAGATTATTTTGACTTTCTGTTAACTGGGCTAAGTGAATTTTATTTTTAACACCTTCTTCTTGATTGCCTTTAATCTCACCACTTTTTAATTGTTTTAAAAGATTTTTTATTTGAGTAGCCGCTTCTTTTAATTTAATAAAATCTTCTTTATCTTCGGCTGTTTCAATGGCTTCTATTAGTTTTTGCTGATCATTAATTATTTTTTCAATTAATTCTTGCCAATCTTTATCGTCGCTATCTGTGGTTTTTTGAGAGGACAGGTCTATGTGTTTTTTAATATCCTCTAATTTTTTATTTACCCCTCTTAGGTTATCGGTAGCCGATTTTAATTTCTTCTCGGTGCTGCGCTCTTCGACTCTCAAATATTCTAATTCTTGTTTAATTTTAGTAATACTTGTTTTTAGCTCGTCTTTGCTTTGGGTTATCCAGGCTAGGTCGAGCTTTCCTTCTTTTTTATACTCAATATTTATTTCACCCTTTAAAAAAGTTAATTCCTTTACTAAATTATTTTTTTTATCGTTATATAAATCAAACTCATTTTTTAGCTTATTAAAGATTTCATCTCTGTCGCTTTCTTTAGCAAAGACGGCTAGTTTTTTTTGTAGACTTAAAAGGCCTTCGCTTATTTCTTTATCGGTTTTATTTTTCCCACCTAACTCATTATTAACTCTTTTAATGTTGTTATCTAATTTAAAATAAAGATTGCTATAGTAAGTAACCTGAAGATCGGTTAATTTCTTTTTTAGTTCTTGTCTTTTTTCTAGTTTTTTTGCTTGGCGAGAAAGTAGTCGCACTCTAGGCTCTAACTCTTTTAAGGTTATGTGGATTTGGTCTAAGTTTATACTAGTTCTATTTAAGTTGTTTATAGTTTGGTGTCTTTTTATTTGGTATTGTTTTACTCCAACGGCTTCGTCAAAAAAATCTTTTCTTTCTTTAACCCCGGCTTGCAAGATATAGTCAATCATTCCTTGTCCCACAATACTAAAGCTTTTTTGTCCAAAGTTAGCTTTGGCTAGAAGCATTATTATTTCACTTAGCTTGGCCTTGCCTTTATTGATTAAATATTCACTTTCACCATTTCGATAAATTCTTCGGGTAAGCATAATTTCGGAATATTCAATAGGAATAACTTTGTCGTGGTTATTTATATGCAAGGTAACCTCAGCCATACCAAGTCGACTGCGGTCAGTTGAGCCATGAAAAATAACGTCTTCTGACTTTTTTCCACGAAGAAGCTTTAAGCTTTGTTCACCCAATACCCATCTAACAGCATCAACTACATTAGACTTACCGGCACCATTTGGGCCAACTACGGCAGTTATGCCTTTATTGCCATTTTCTGGATCGGGGAATATTAAGGTTTCTTTATTGGCAAAAGATTTAAATCCCTGAATGTCTATTTTTTCTAAATGCATAAAAATTCATAAAACTTTCAAATTAAGAAAACAAAAAACCAATTTATGATTTTTTGTTTCTTGTTTAATAATAACAAAGTATTGACAAAAAGACAATTGTATAGTAATATATTTTTATTGAATAAGCCTATAGGCCTATTTATTTTTTTGTAAAATTTAGGCCCCATCGTCTAGTGGTTAGGACATCAGGTTTTCATCCTGAAAACCGGGGTTCGATTCCCCGTGGGGCTACATAAAATAAGAAAGATCGTATTTGTTGCGATCTTTTTTGTTTATCTGTATTTTTTGGGGAATCGAACAGGGGATGATAAGGGGAGATATCTCCTTGTATTGTGAGGAGGGCCTTTGGGAATCCGAAGAGCCTGTCCTGAGCGAAGTCGAATGGATTCTCGAAAGAGCTGCGAAGTAGCGAGTGAGATTTCCCCGTGGGGCTACAAGTAAGAACTTTGCCACGAGAAAGTATAAAAAAATAACATGGATATATTCCATGTTATTTTTATTTTTGATAGCTATTCTTTTTCAACTCTACCTATCATAAATTCAATTCCCTCGTTCTTATTGATCGATTCTATTTTAATTTTAGGATGTTTGTTTTTAAACACTCGAAATACTTCATCGGCAAAGGCCTGGCCGACCATTGGAACTTTATCAAAGTCTAATACGATAGTACTGAACTTTTCTAAACCAGACAACAAACGTCTAGCTTGAGATCTGGAAATATATACCCCACCCATACTATATAATTTTACTCTTATCTCTGTTTTGTTAAACTGAAAATCACCTTCTTTAGACGCAAATTTTAAAAATAAATCCTTCAAATGCTTATTTGATTTAATATTAACACTAAACAATATCTTTGTCCCTTTAATATTTTTATGAGAATTAACAAATATATCGTCTATTATATTATCAATTAAGAGCTGATAATTATAACTTTCTATAATAAACCTATCGGCAATTTTAGAAGTAAAAAATATTCCCTCACCAGAATGAGACTTTGGCTGAGTAGTTGTCTTGCCCTTTAATAAATCTTGTATGGCCTCCATTTCGTCCTTCAGCTTTCTCTTTTTTTGTATATTCTTAAATACACCAATACCAAAATCTCTAATTTCAAAAGTAAAATCGCCATCAACCGTAATCACAATATTTATCTTGTCTGATAGGGAATGTTCAATTGCATTATTAAGCATCTCGGAAAAAGCATACTCAAAAATACTATGAACATTTTCCTTTAATTTAGAAATTAAGGGTAAGTTCTTTTCAATTTCATTAAAAACTTTATGTTCTTCCAAGTTTTGGTTAACTAAAGATTTTTTAACGTAATTCGGGAATACTTCTGGATGAGCGGAGGCAAAATCGGGTGTAACGTAAAAAGCACTAGCGGTAGAGCCAATTTTAACCAATTTTCCAGACCTTATTAGCTTACTTACAACAATATGGGCACGTTGTCTAGAAATACCAAAAATAGAAACAATATCTCGTGTTTTTATTTTTTTTTGTTTTTCTGCTAATTTTAGTATGTTCTCCTCGGAAAATTTCATATCAAATAAAATTAATAGTGGTTGTAAATACATTGTAACTTATTTATAGACAGTTGTCAATAGGTTGTCAATTAATTAATATATATTGTCAATAGGTTGTCAATGTATAACTAGTATAATTAATCTAAAATTAAATGTTATTCTTCGCAAAAATCAGACTTTAAGCAATTAATAATTTCACGCCAATGCTTAATATTCTGCACTAAGAGGCTTAAATTCTCAATGCAGTAGTCTGCATAGAAACATAAAACTCTCGTATATTTGCGAGAGTTTTATGTTTTTAGTGTATTGTCGGCGGAATTGAATAAAGGGGTAGTGGTGGAATATTTTTTGTGGATAACTTTTGTTGACACATTTATTCGTTATGGTAATGTATAAGTATTCCACACTCATCAAACACAATTTCCACAAACACCAAACCACATCTACTTTTTTCTTTGGTTAAAAACCGGCTAATTGGCCGGATTTTGTTTTTTTATAAGAGAAGATGTATAATAGGCTTATAATATAATAATTAATAATAAACATATGATAGTGAAAATCATTTGTACGCTTTCAATTCTTTTTACAATTACTGTTTTAGGTGGGCTTGGTTATTTATATTTTGCTGATCCTTTTGGGGTAAATGCTTTATTGTTTCCGCAAAAAAACTCTATTCCGACAACTAGTCAAAATATTAACATTAATTCAAATGCTAACACCTCAGTTAATACCAGTGGTTTGACCTCAGAAGCTCCTATTAATTTAAGCGCAGATCAAAAAGCATCTTTGGAAAAAATTGGGATTGATCCTAATACCGTTCCAGATGCTATCTCACCAGAAGTAGAGGGGTGTTTTGTTGAAAAACTAGGACAACAAAGAGTTGATGAAATTAAGGCTGGTTCTAGTCCTGGAGCATTAGATTTATTAAGAGCGAAACCTTGTTTAGAATAAATAGTTATAAAATAAAAACGGAACGTACTTGGGTACGTTCCTTTTTTTGTTGCCTTAAAAAAGATTAGGCAAAAAGTTCATTTAAATGTTCTGGGATTTTTGTGGCGTGTATAACGTCAGTGGCTCCATATTCAAGTAATTTTTGTGCCGTAGGATCTATTTTGAATACACTTTTAATTAAAATTGGGCCTTTAAAGCCATCGTCTATTAACCCTTCTATGCAACTTTTTGTATTGATACTGTTGCCGTTTGTTTGGGTACTGATAATTATTGCTCCCACAGCGTCTTGGTTTACAGTTACGCCGGTGATTTTAGCATTTTTTGTATCACCCGGAAGCATAAAACTTAATTCAAACTTTTCGGGGCTAAGGGTTTCCTTTAAAAAAGAGCAAAATGGGTCTTCGCCGTCAATCACTAAGATTCCTGTTTTTTTCATCATTTCTCCTTTAATCTTTAGTTTTTCTAGGTTTTTCCTTCAAAAATTAAGACACCTAGTCTATTTTATATGTTTATAGATTATTGTCAAATACTCCATTTGCCAATGGGATTTTTCTTTGTTAAAATAAATCCAGCACCACTTTAAAGATTTGATCGATAATAGTTTGTCGGAACCTTAATTAACATTGTTTTTTTAAAAAGTGGTGCTGGATAAAATAACAAATAAAGAAATGGGGGGATAAGATTAGTAACTTTTAAATTTATGGAAGAAAAAAACTATGTTCGTCCTTCATGGGATGATTATTTTATGGAAATTGCAAAAATAGTAGCTTCTAGGGGGACTTGTGATAGGGGGAGGTCGGGCTGCGTTATAACCAAGAACAAGAGAATTATTTCTACCGGTTATGTTGGCTCACCAATTGGCCTACCTCATTGTGATGATGTTGGTCATGAAATGCATGTCGTAAGGCATGACGATGGAAAAGAATCAATTCACTGTATTAGGACCACCCATGCTGAGCAAAATGCCATTGTTCAGGCGGCTAGAGTTGGGGTAGCTCTTGAGGGGGCAACTTTATATTGTAAAATGACGCCCTGCTATGTTTGTGCAAAAATGATTATAAACGCTGGTATTAAAAGAGTTGTGTGTGAGAAAGATTACCATGGTGGTGGACGAAGTAAAGAAATTTTTGCTGAGGCTGGAATAAGGTATAATTTATTAAGCCCAGAGATGGAAACTTATGCAAACATGGCTCCAGAAGAAGAGTCTAATTTACAAAAAGAAGAGAGTGGGCCAGTGCCAGGCGAAGAGGTTGTTAGTGAGCCAATAATTGAAGATATTCCATTTGATGAGAAAAATTTTTAATTAATTTAAATATAAAAAGTATGGCAAATATTTTTATTTATGATGAATTTGCTCCAGAAGATGCAGCGATGATGCAGGCACTTTATTCTAGGAGTCCAAAAAGTGTTACAGAGCATGTAGATAAGGTAAAGGAAACTGGCTCCGGAAAGTTTATGGAAAAGTTTTATGTGGGTTATGGTCATCAGAGCATTGCTGATTGTGGGAGCACTACCATGTTTATTGAACAAATTAGCATTTTAGCTGATAAAGCTATTCAGGATTGGCCATTATACAGCGGACAAGAGACTTCTACTCGTTACGTTGATATGTCTAAACAACCAATAATTGATCCACTTAATACAGATGAGACAAAAGAAATTTTAAAAGAATGGATGGATTTTTATATTAAAAGTCAGGAAAAAGTTCAAGCTCATTTAAAGGAGAAGTATCCAAGAAAAGAAGAGGAAAAAGAATCAATGTACGATAAGGCTATTGAAGCTAGAACTTTTGATATTATGCGTGGGTTTTTGCCAGCTGGTATTACTACTCAATTAAGTTGGCATACTAATTTACGACAAGCTTGGGATAAATTATCAGGAATGCGTTATCATCCGCTTGCAGAGGTTCGTGAAATTACCAACAATATAATTGAAAAATTAAGAGAAAAATATCCTCATAGTTTTAGTCACGATGAATATGAAGATCAAGAAACTTACAGAAAATACATAACGGAAGAATTTAATTACTATTTGCCTGCCCGAAATGCTTCGCCCGCCAGCAACGCTTTGCGTAGCGATGCGGGCTGGCCTAACGATGCAGGCGGGCCAGAGGGTGAAGTTAAGGAATATGAATTTAGCACTACTATTAAAGAGGAAGATTTAACTAAATATGAAAAATTATTAAGTTCAAGACCAATAAAAACTGGCTTGCCTTACTTTTTAGGCGATTTAGGGCAGGTGCAATTTAAATTTCTTTTAGACTATGGGTCTTTTAGAGATATTCAAAGACATAGGAGTGGCAACGGAAGAATGCCTCTTTTAACAACTAATTATGGATTTAATAAATGGTATCTTGAGGAATTGCCAGAAGAGGTTAGGCGCGAGGGCGAGGAGTTAATTGCTAAACAAATTGAGAGGGTTAAGAAGTTAGATGCCACTGATGAAGATAGGCAATATTATATTGGGCTTGGTTTTAATGTAACTAATAAGATAACCTTTGGTTTACCGGGAGCAGTTTATACTTTGGAGCTTCGTTCGGGAAAGGCAGTTCATCCAACACTGCGAAAAGTTGCCCATAAAATGCATCAGTCTTTAGCCGAAAAATTTCCTAAATTAAAATTAAACTCTGATCTTGAGCAAGATGATTGGGATGCTAGGCGTGGATTGCAAGATATTAAAGAAAAATAATATGGAGAAAAAAATAATTTTAGGCTTTGTTGGCGAAATGGTTTCTGGCAAGGGAACCGTAGCTGAACACCTACAAAAAAACCATAGAGCTAGCACACATCGTTTTTCTACAATGCTTCGTGATGTGGCTGATAGAGTATATTTAGAAAAAAGTAGGTTTAACCTACAGAAACTATCTCAAGTTTTAAGAGAAAATTTTAGCCAAGACATTATGGCACGAGTCATAGCCGAAGAGGTGAAAAATGACGCAAGTAAGATTGTTATTATTGAGGGCATTAGGCGTTTTGCGGATATTGAATATTTAAAAAGAATAGAAAATTTTAAATTGGTTTATATAACGGCTGATATTAAGACTAGATACGAACGCCTTACCAAGAGACAAGAAAACACAGACGATCAGTTAAAAACTTTTGAAGATTTCAAGAAAGATCACGAACATGAATCAGAATCTCAAGTTCAAGAAGTGGGCAAAACAGCTGAATATATAATCGATAACAAAGGTAATTTTGATGAGTTATATAAACAAGTTGATGAAATTTTAAATAAATAAAACTTATTGTCATTTCTGCCCCGTATTAAGTACGGAATAAACTTCGGCGGGAATTTTAGGTTATTAATATATTCCGCATAACCGAAGGAAATGTCTGTGGTGCAAATGCGGAATAATATATATTATGAAAGGCAAATTTATTATACTTGATGGAACTGATGGGTCTGGAAAAGGAACTCAGTTTAAATTGTTGGAAGAAAGATTAAAAAAAGAAGGGTATGAAGTTAGAACAGCAGATTTTCCTCAGTATGGCAAAAAATCGGCTGGACTAGTTGAAGAATATTTAAATGGCAATTATGGGAGCGCTGAAGAAGTGGGTCCTTATAGGGCCTCTGTTTTTTATGCCTGTGATAGATATGATGCTAGTTTTAAAATTAGGAAATGGATCAAGGAAGGTAAAATTGTAATAGCCAACAGATATGTCACAGCTAATATGGGTCACCAGGGTGGTAAAATTGATGACGAAATTGAGAGGAAGAAATATTTTGAGTGGCTTTATAATTTAGAATATGAAGTTTTTAAAATTCCAAAACCAGACTTAGCTATTATTTTGCATGTTCCGGCTGAAATTGCTCAAAAATTAGTTGACAAAAAAGGACACAGGGACTATGTGGGAGGAGAAAAAAGAGATATTCATGAAGCCGACTTAGATCATCTTAAGAAAGCGGAAAAAGTTTATCTGGAATTATCGGAAATGTTTTCTAGTATTGAGCTTTTAAAATGTAGTAAAGATGGGGAGATAATGAAGATTGAGGAGATTGAGAAGATATTGTGGGAGAGGGTAAAAAAATATGAATAAGTTCACTCACATATTGGAATGTATCAGGTCAAGACATCTTGACTTTTTATTGCTTGTCAGTTAATATTTTATATTAGATAATAGGTCTAAGGTGTTCATTACATTATAAATAATCTAAATGGGTTAGATTATAAAATAATAAACTTGAAGGAGATTGTATGAAAAGAAAAATAGTTTTTGGATTTGTGTTGGTGGCCGTGTGTTTACTGTTTAGTGTAAACACGACTATGGCTGAAGGATTGACAAAGATAAGGGTAGGTTGGCAGGTTCCTTGGGCTACCCAGGGTCAACTTGTTCAGGTGTGGAAGCATACCGATATTTTAAGGAAAAATGGACTCGAAGCTGAATTTATTGGAAAAACCTATGGGCCGGTATTAAACAAGATTGCCCTAGCCGATGAAATCGATGTTATTTTAACAGCAGACCAGCCAGCTGCAGCTTTGTTTTCCAAAAAGAAAGGATGGATTGGTATTGGAAGGCTTATGTATAACAGGACCTCTACTTATGTTCCGCCAAGCTCTCCGATTAAAACAATTAAGGATTTAAAGGGAAAAACTATTGCTATACCAATTGGGGCAGCGGCTGAGAGAGTAACTGTTCAGGCTCTTGCAAGAGAGGGTCTTGATCCGAAGAAAGACGTTAAGATTATAAATCTTGGGATAAGACAGCAAGGACCCTTGGTTTTAAAGGGTAAAAATAACCCTAGCTGGGGCAATATCGATGCGCTTAGCGGTTTTGATCCAAGTCCGGCGATTTTTGAAGCTCAAGGACTGGTGCGACCGTTAGATGTTGGCAAGGTTTGCTCAGTTGTTCTAATGAATGAAAATTTTATTGAACAAAATTCGGAAGTAGCCCAAAAAGTTATGCAAGCCCTTTTGGATGCTTATGATTACTATCGGCAGAACATAGAACAAGCCAATACTTGGTTTATGCAAGAAGCTGGTCTAAAAAATGCTGACCAAAAAGCTTGCAATATTGCCGCTTCTATTGAGCCAAATGTACAGGCAAAGTCTAGAGGAGATCTTAGGGTTTCTTTTATTGAAGAGGATTTTGCCATAATGCAAAGTGCGGCTGATTTTTTAGCCCCTAAAGTGGGTAAGGTTGATATGCGAGAATATGTAAGTAATAAATATGTTAAGGGAGTTAAATAACCTTAAGGTGCAATAAAAATAAATGCAGGGGGGCAAGAAATTTGCCCCCATTATAATTTGGAGGTAGACTATGAACAATTTAATTGGTTATATTGTAAGAAACTATGATCCAGGTATAATTTTAACTAATTGTCTTTATAGCCTCTCCAGAGTTTTAATAGGGGTTTTAGTGGCAGTATTATTTGGCGTAGTTTTAGGGCTTTTTCGTAGCAGTTTACCGGTAAAGGTAAAAAAAATAAAAATTGTTAAATTTTTATTTGATGCTCCTAAATTTCCTCCGCCTATTGCCTGGATTCCTTTAGTTATTTTTTTGACTGGAATTGGAGAAATGTCAGCCTATGTAATTGTCTTTATTGGTGCTTTTTCACCGGTTTTTACCAGTACTTATGAAGGAGCAGAGAGTGTCCCGTTAGTTGTTCGTAATACAGCTAAGTCAATGGAGGTAAAAGGTTGGAAATATTTATGGCTTATTATTTTTCCATATTCTTTACCACAAATTTTTACAGGTATTAGAAGTGGGATAAGTATGGGATGGATGAGCGTTATAGCAGCTGAAATGATTAGTGGTCAGTCTGGTCTTGGTTATTCTATTTCATTAAATGACTTGAATTTACAGTATGACTTGGTTGTATTGGATATAGTTTTAATTGGAATAATTGGATTTTTTCTTTTTGAAGGCGCTAGCTATTTAGAAAAAAAAATAATTCCTTGGAATTATAAAACAGTGGCTTGAGGGGGTATTAATGATAAGACTTGAAAATATTGGACACAAATATAAAAAAGATGATAGCTTCACAGTTAAAAACATTTCTTTTGAAATTAATTTTGGTGAGTGTGTGGGCTTAACCGGGCAAAGCGGTTGCGGGAAAAGTACAATTGGAAGCATTGTTGCTGGACATATAAAGCCAACCAAGGGTAGAATTATAGTTGACAATGAAGACTTAACAGGAAAGACGGGAAGAAATATTTTTCTTATGCATCAAGAATTTGATTTATTTCCCTGGCAAAAGGTAGAAAAACAAATACTTTTTGCCCTAGAAAAAAAGAATCTTGATAAGGCTAAGGAATTATTAGACCTTGTAAGATTGAATGGATTTGAAAATTATTACCCCAATCAACTTTCTGGAGGAATGAAAAAAAGATTAAGTTTAGCTAGAGCTTTGGCAATTAATCCCAAGTTATTAGTCCTTGACGAGTCCTTTAGTTCACTGGATTCAAATTTAAAAGACTTTCTCTATGAAGATCTTCGTAATATTTGGAAAATTACAAAAACTACAATTTTACTCATTACCCATGATTCTAAGGATTTAGATAATTTAGCTCAAAGAGAGATTAGACTAACATCTAAAAAACCAACTACAATTTTAGATATTAAAAATATCTAAAAAGCACTGAATGAAAAATTCAGTGCTTTTTTAATATTATTTAATTATAGTTAATTACTTATTAATTTTTTTAATATAAAAGGGGTGAATAAAAAAGCATGGGCAATAAAGCC
>Ga0233446_1002118_pt1 | contig 13074 bp, 5 predicted proteins | sample SI_124_October20_4_FD_182780 | JGI IMG/M metagenome (GOLD analysis project Ga0233446, IMG submission 182780) | Seawater microbial communities from Saanich Inlet, British Columbia, Canada - SI_124_October2016_120_MG | ecosystem: Environmental > Aquatic > Marine > Inlet | place: Canada: British...
GTCCAGAAAACGGCTGCTACTATTCGTCGATAGACCACCCCGCCGAGTGAAGATCTCCGTCTTCCTGGTGGCATCAACAAACGATTTACGTACCGTCTTACCCTTGCCCAGCTTCTTGAATAACTCTTCTAGGAAGAACTCCCCTACGCGAATGGGAGAATTGGTAGCCTCATCCCACTCTTTTGGTCCCTTATAAGAGACCTCATCCGCAGATGCGCTGGTAATAACCACACGCCCAGGTGAGGAGAGTGCAGGGATGAAACTGCCTGAGTAGCAGGAACCCAATACGATATTTCTCGATTCAGCGGCCGCCTCTTCACTAAGGTATCTCTCCAGGGTATCGAACCAGCGATCCAGAATCTCCGGGGTGATGACCTGGTTCTCACCATCAACGAAGAAGGTCTCTGCATCACCATGGTCAACCATTACAACAGTAAGGGGAGCAGGAGAACCATTCATCTTCTCCCGTGGCCACACTTCAATCGCCTCTCGTATCCCCTCTACCGTAGGGAGGGCATCAACACCACTTTGGTTTGTATCAAAATTGAAGTAGCGAATATTCTCTGGCAGCAGTCCACGATTGAGCAGATGACTATAGATGCGATTGGCTGTCAAGTTATGAGATTCCAGCCCTTCTCTTGAATCAATTCGCCCTTGCACCAATACAGCATAACCAGCATTGACACCCACCAACAGTGGGCTACTGCTTGTACTGGCTGCCAGTGATGAGGTTTCGGTAAAGGTAGCCTCAATCTGATAGCGTCCCTTTTGACTGAAATCATCAATAGTACTGATCTGATAATGACCCTGCTCATCATAGGTCTCAATCTGGTGCTGAATAGTTGTGCCATTTGGCTGTATGACGTTAAGGGTGATTTTGCGACCTGCCAATGACATGGCAGTCTCTGGCAATCGAGTCAACTTACCACTGACATCAAGCAATCCATCCAGCTTCATCGCAGGGGTGGAGAGCTCCATCGAGAGGCGGGTATAGGCTTGTGTTCCGGGTAGCTTATAGTGGAAGATGACGGAATCTCTACTCTGATTTCCTGCAAAGTCCACAGCCCGTGCTGTAATCGAATAACTGCCTCCTGGCCATTCGATCCCGTCGGTTGCATAATGCCAACTCTCATCTTGGGCATTGAGCGTAGCTAAAACCCAGCTTTCTTTAGGGGTAAATTCTGGAGTCGTAGTTCCTTCATGCTGTGCCAAATAGAGGGTGCCATCGGTAATCTGAAGCTCGACTAGGTCCAGGGCAACATCTGCAGCAACACCACTGACTACAGTAAACTGATCGAGTGTATGGTCCTCTACTGGAGCATGAATTTCTACTGTAGGAGATAGCGTATCAATCTGGTAAATCGCCATTACCACATCACCATTCGGGCTTCCCGCACTAATGCCATAGAATCTCAAAACGCTATCCTGCTCAATTTGGATCTGGGTGGTATAACGGTTAGAGGATGCCGTTGGAGTACTACCATCAAGGGTGTAGTAGATATCACAGGCTACGTCAGTAGTAGTGTGGCAGGTGAGCGTTACCATCTGCGCCTCTTTATAACTCCCATGTTCCGGACTGTTAGTGACTACAGGCGCATCACCCAATACAGTTATTCTGAAAGGTAAAATAGAGACCTGCTCCACATGGTCCGCCACACTGATACGGATATCGGAATAACTTCCCAAATCCTGCAGAGTCGGTGTACCGGATATGGCCCCGGTTTTTTCATCAAAGCTGGCCCACTGAGGGAGATTCTCAATGTTAATCGCCAGTAGATCATCATCAGCATCATTGATCTGAGGAATAAACTGGTAAAGCTCATTAACATTGGCAATAGTTGAAGCTTCCCCTGAAATGGTAGGAGCATCATTGAAAGGTACTACAGCCAGCTCAACCACTGCAGAGGATGATTCAGAGTTTCCATCATCAACCACATAACTGAACCAATCTGATCCATGATAATTACGGCTCTTCAGCAGAATTTGTGGGTAAAGTCCGGTTCAGGCAGATTTCCAAGTGTATGATATAAAGCGATTTCTGCGCCGTGAAATGTGCGAAAGCCAAATGCTTTTCTGGTGGTCAGTTTTGCCTTGGTGTTAAAACCCTCCACAACTCCGCTGGACAGCTGCCCTTTGGCCCGGAACCAATTGAGTAGTAGCGGTTTGTGGTTACGTAGCATCTGCGCCACTCTCTTCATCGGTTTAATCTTCGAGAGCATGGTCCTCTTGCACCATTGTTCTAGAAATCGTTCTGCCCAATAAGGTGAGACATAGCTCCAAAATTGCTGAAAATCCTCTTTGAGCAAGTAGGCTCGTACTGAACGCAGGTTGTATTGCAGCAACTCCGCCAGCGTGACTTCCTGCCCCTCTGTCAGGTTCTCTGGTCGTTTGAGTAGCAGCCAGCGTGTTTTGGTCAGGATGGGCTCATATCCATTGGCCTTCAACTCCTTGACCTCACCCGCTCTTACCTCATCAAGCGCTTTACTGAAATGGGCCATGATGTGGAATCGATCCAGTATATGGATCGCCTGCCCGGCCTTTTTTGCAATCACTTTCAGATAGGGTTTCCACATATCAGAGCAAATATACTGCAGCTCACCACTTCTCTCTCCGCCCAACCAGTGAAAGAAGCTTAGCAGTGTTTTGGTCTTGCGCTCATTGCCAATCCATAACAGCCGCTTACAGTGCTCATCAATCTGATAGACCAGCGTCAGATATTTATGCCCCTTCTTCCAGGCAATCTCATCAATCCCGATGGAGTGAACATCATCAAGATTCTGGTTTTTTCGCCCCCACTCAACGGCCATCTCCACCGAGCGAAACACGCTCTCCCAAGAGGTGCGAAAGACCCCGGCAGTCTCTTTCCAGGATAACCGCTTGGCCCAACCAGACAGAAACCATCCGTAGGCCTTTGTCAAAGGACGCTTACCCAACGCCCATGGTATTTCTTCAACTTTCACACCGCACTTCGGGCAGTCCACACGACGAGGGGCATAGAGAAGAAATACCTTAACCCCCCATAATGGCACAAACTCAAACCGTCTCATTGGCAGGTGGTCATAACAGGGGCCGCTCCTGCCACATTTAGAACAGCGTGGTCTGCTATTGGACCGTGGAACAACATCCACCTCTATTCGTGTATTCTCACGACAACCCAGCAATCGAACCTTGCCATACACAAAAGATTTGAATTTTTGCACACGATTGAGGATAGTCTTGATCTGCATCTCGTCCTCCTTTTCTCTGATAGATAGTCTTTCAACTTCATCTTCTCAGAGAGTGGGCGAGATGCACCACCTCTTCTTCTTGGAAAACCAGGCCTGTGAATTTATGGAAATCTCAGCAAGCTGAGACCGGGGGAAAAGCCATGGATAACAGAGTCGCTTTGCTCTCTGTTACCCACCGCTTTCCTCCCCTTCTCCACAACCTCCACAGGCCCAACACCTACAGCTGGGATCAGGTAGAACCGACTCAACTACCCACGAATTGTGCTGAGGAGCCATAATTACTATGTGGGGTATAACGGAAGGATCCAGTACCGGCATTGGTTACCTGTACCCAGCCATGGAGAGGCGGTTCAATGATCTTATAGCTGAGTTGATCATCCTCAGAATCACTTCCAATTAACTGATCATTCAGTTTCTCATCCTCCAACAGGGAGAAGCTTAATGCATTCGCAACCGGGGGGAGGCTGGGGTCACCAGCCACCTCAATGGTGACTGTAGCCAAATTAGAGGTCAGTCTCCCATCACTGACTTGGAAGGTAAAGCTATCTGGACCATCGAGTCCAGCAAGTGGTGTATAGGTAAATGCACCACTGCTCTCTGTAAGTTGAACAATACCACGTGCAGGATAACTGCCTAGACTAAAGGTGAGTGAATCCTGGTCCAGATCCGAAGCCACCAGGGTGCCTTCCATCGCAGTCTCGCGGAAGGTTGACAACATACTTTCCTCAACAACTGGGGCATCATTAACTGGATTAACAGTCACAGTAATCCGAGCGGTATCTGAGTATTTTACCCCATCAAAAAGTCGATAAAGAAAGCTGCTTTGACCAGATGCATTACTGTCAGGAGTAAAGAGAACAGTCCCTGTGGTATTATCCAGAAGCTCAATTTTACCCAGACTAGAGCCACTAACCAATTCATAGGTGATGGTATCCCCATCTTCATCACTACCCTGCAGTGTCGTATTTATCGAGGTATCCTCATCGGTATTCCAGTTATCAGACACAGCAATAGGGGCACTATTTACCACCTCAATGGTGAATGAGAAGATATGTGTACCTGGAGTAACATCTCCCAATTCATCCTCTAGCTGAAAACTGAAACTATCTGTAGTGGTACCAGCACTATCGTGATTATAAGTTACTCTGCCCTGGTTAATATCCTCCTGACTAAACTGCCCCCCTTTTCCGACTGGCACACCATTGAGGGTGAGCATGCCATTGGTGGGTTCAGCAGTGAGGTGATAGTGAATATTATCCCCCTCAGGATCAGTGGCACGGAGCTGACTACTGGTAAGGGTAATGGATGCACCATCCTGCGCAGTGGCCTTCTGGTTTGATGATATGGCCGGTGGGTCATTAAGTGAGATAACCCCTATTGATACCGTTAAATTAGTATAACTTCTTCGTTCATCCTCAGCCCGTACAGTAAAGCTATCCGCACCATTGAAGTTTGTAGTCGGGGTGTAGGTAAAACTACCATTTATTGAGACGCTAGCCGTACCGTTTGAGGGGAGTGAAGCGAGACTGTAGGTGATTGGACCACCATCTGGATCAGTGGCACTAACCTGACCGGAAATAGTGCTCTCCTCTTCTGTAGTCAGCGTTGTCTCTACACCTACCGGCACACGATTTAATGTGCTAACAGTTATTGTCACACTGTCACTTCCGCTCCCCCCCTCGTTGTCGGTTACGGTAAGGCTGAAGGTGAGGTCGGTTGAAATTAATACGGCAGGTACCGTAAATGTGGCTATGGCACTGCTGCTACTGTTGAGGGTTACCGTTGGACCTGCGCTCTGACTCCAGCTGTAGCTGACTATGGTGCCATCATTGTCACTGCCGCTACCGCTTAATGTCACCCCGGTCTGTTCATCGATGTCCTGGTCATTTCCGGCGCTGGCGGTTGGCAGGGTGTTGATCGGGTTGACGGTTATGGTCACACTGTCACTTCCGCTGCCCCCCTCATTGTCGGTTACGATAAGAGTGAAGGTCAGAGTGGTGGCGGTGGATACATCCGGGGCAGTGAAGCTGGCAGTCACATTACTGCTGCTGTTTATTGTGACCGTTGGACCTGCGCTCTGACTCCAGCTGTAGCTGGCTATTGTGCCGTCACTATCGCTGCCACTACCGCTTAATGTCACCCCGGTCTGCTCATCGATGTCCTGGTCACTTCCGGCGCTGGCGGTTGGCAGGGTGTTGATCGGGTTGACGGTTATTATGAGACTGTCACTTCCGCTGCCCCCCTCATTGTCGGTTACGGTAAGAGTGAAGATCAGAGTGGTGGCGGTGGATACATCCGGGGCAGTGAAGCTGGCGGTCACATTGCTGCTACTATTTATTGTGACCGTTGGGCCTGCGCTCTGGCTCCAGCTATAGCTGGCTATGGTGCCGTCACTGTCGCTACCACTACCGCTTAATGTCACCCCGGTCTGTTCATCGATATCCTGGTCACTTCCGGCGCTGGCGGTTGGCAGGGTGTTGATCGGGTTGACGGTTATGGTCACACTGTCACTTCCGCTGCCCCCCTCATTGTCAGTTACGGTAAGGCTGAAGGTGAGATCGGTTGGAATTAATACGACCGGTGCCGTAAATGTGGCTGTGGCACTGCTGCTACTGCTTATTGTGACCGTTGGGCCTGCGCTCTGACTCCAGCTGTAGCTGGCTATAGTGCCGTCACTGTCGCTGCCACTACCGCTTAATGTCACCCCGGTCTGCTCATCGATATCCTGGTCACTTCCGGCGCTGGCGGTTGGCAGGGTGTTGATCGGGGTGACGGTTATGGTCACACTGCCACTTCCATCCCCCCCCTCATTGTCAGTTACGGTAAGGCTGAAGATGAGATCGGTTGGAATTAATGCGGCCGGTGCCGTAAATGTGGCTGCGGCACTGCTGCTACTGTTTATTGTGACCGTTGGGCCTGCGCTCTGACTCCAGCTGTAGCTGGCTATGCTGCCATCACTGTCGCTGCCACTACCACTTAATGTCACCCCGGTCTGCTCATCGATATCCTGGTCACTTCCTGCACTGGCAGTTGGCAGGGTGTTGATCGGGTTGACGGTTATTATGACACTGTCACTTCCATCCCCCCCCTCGTTGTCGGTTACGGTAAGGCTGAAGATGAGATCGGTTGGAATTAATGCGGCCGGTGCCGTAAATGTGGCTGCGGCACTGCTGCTACTATTTATTGTGACCGTTGGGCCTGCGCTCTGACTCCAGCTGTAGCTGGCTATGGTGCCGTCACTGTCGCTGCCACTACCGCTTAATGTCACCCTGGTCTGTTCATCGATATCCTGGTCACTTCCTGCACTGGCAGTTGGCCCTAAATTTAAAACTTGCCCACCGCGCAAGAGACGAACATATAGGTTGCCGAGTTTATCGTGACCCAAGTCGTAGCCACTATGAAAAGAGGTTACCCATACTATGCTCAAATTACTGGCTTGTAGTGACGAAGACCAATAACCCGAGGGTAGCGTACCGGGGAATGAAGTGGTATCAATCGCTGGATACCAAGTCGTGTAATCCACTATCGATTGCAGTTCTTGTAGTGTTGGCAATCGCCAATCACTATGCCCTGCATAATCGGTAGCCAGTGCAGTAGCCTGATCCCACTGATGAGTGGTGGCTGTTCCACTACAGGTCGATCCATCCCAAGTTTGCCCCACTGAACACTGCATCCAGGTCAGTTCTGTGTTTTTATCGGTGACCGTCCCATCACCATTATCCATCAAAGAGCCAAAAAAATGTCCTCCTCGCACAAGACGAACATATCTGCCGTAGAGCATATTGGCATTGCCGTGGTTGCCATTTTTAAAAAAGACACTCAGCGCATATTGGGTAGTATCTGGATCTTGAGACTGCGACGAAGACCAATAACCCGAGGGTAGCGTCCCGGGGAATGAGGTGACATCAATCGCTGGGTCATAGGTCGTGTAATCCACTATCGATTGCAGTTCTTGTAGTGTTGGCAGACGCCAATCACTATATCCAGCATAGTCTGCTGTCAGTGCATTAGCCTGATCCCACGGATGAGTGGTGGCTGTTCCACTACAGGTCGATCCATCCCAAGTTTGCCCCACTGAACACTGCATCCAGGTCAGTCCGGTATAGTTATCCGTAATCGTTTCATTGCCATTATTACTGTAATTTTGGGCGAGAGCACCTTCAGAAAGGAAGCTTAAGAGGACGAAAATTAATGTTAGTAAAACCCTCATCTCAGGGACGCACGGGGTCAGATTTTTCAAACCAATATTTATAACTAATTGATTTGTAGTTGGAGGCTATTCCCAACAGGCACGACTGAGATGATAACATTCCATCACTCCCTCCACTTCAATGGCTAATGGCCGTATTGCCAGACTTCCTTTTTAAAGGACAGCCTAAGCTACCAGGAAACACTTTCATGGCTGTCAAGCTATTGACAGCCCATCTGAAAGAGACAGTAAATCCCGATTTAGCATATTCCCCCCCGGATTGTAGATCTTCTACTATTACTACTGTGGTGTGGTCGTTACCAAACAGTACTTCGTTGGTGGCGATCTCTTAAATTTCACTGTTGGATGCGAGGTAAATCACTGTTCCTCTTCCCTGCACTGTTTGTGGTGCCATCATAAAAATAGCTTCTGTTGCAACCGGGTCAGCTAAAATCCACGCACCCTTCATAAGACTATATAAACATAAAATTAATTTACAACTAATGTAACAGAATGTTACAGAAAAAATTTACGCATAGTTATTAGCTGATATTGAATAATAGATTCCCTCAGCTAAAGCCGGGGTTCTATGGCTGCACCGCGCTTCGCGCAATTACAGCTCCTGTCGGAGCTGATCTAAACCCTTCCGTCCTTGATATTCGACATATCACTTTATCGTCTCTTCATCAACACCGACACTGCTGATGAAGTATCTTGGCGACCACATAATATTTTCCTTCCAGTATACTTTCGACTACCGAGACTGCCTTCTGGTGAATCCCGGAACTGTCAATTTTTATTAGTCCACCAGCAGAGCTGGTAGTTTACTCGTTATTAATTGGTGGATTCTTAGAGGTCCCCTAAAGCATTAGCCAAAAGGTTATGAGTAATCTGATAACACTCTCCGCATAGTTTTATAAAATCTTCATAGCGCACAACATCAGGCCACACACCAGTATACTTATCAAGCTGCCCTGTTTCGATCTGGTAGAGAGATAGAGATCGAACGTATTCTCTACGCCGAGCTTCATCGATTACCAGAGGCGGAAGACCAGAGCAAAGTAGAGGGATATTGGAGACAAGCCGGGCCAACCGCCCATTCCCATCCCAAAACGGATGGATATGTACAAAACCAATATGTAATTTTGCATAGACTTCTACGGCCGTGCCGAGAGAAACTTGCTGCTCGATAGCGCTGTTCAGCTCATCTAGCCACTCAACCATCAACATATCCACATGCAACGGGTGTGCATATCCGATATAGACAGGATGATCATCTGCAGAAACCGCATTACACCCATTGGGCTCAACCTTCCATCCCCCCATCGGCTTATTAATATCCATGACACGTTCAGTTTGTACACTTTTATGCAACTCGAACAGATGTTTCTTTGTAATCAGATTACCAGACTGCACTAGCGAGTAGATCTGCTCTATCGCTCTTGCATGGCCAATTATCTCCTGGTGCTCCTTGAGCGGTTTTCCCAAAATAGTAAGGCCAAGTTCTAGGATATTGAAGGTATCGCCAAGAGTTAACGTATTGCCTTCGATGGCAGTTGAGGTATGAGTCCATACATCACGAATCTGGTTCATTACCGAATTCCGACGATATTCTGGGACTGCATGCAAAAAAGTAAAGTGATACGGTTCGGAAGAAATCCCACGATATCGTGTTCCCTTCTTCTTACCGGTTCTTTTAACTGCCCCCTCCTCTTCCCATACAGTTAACCAACGTCGCAGGGTGCGGGGATTAATTTCTCCTTCTATTGCCGCGAGAAGCTCATTTGCTGAGAACGATTTCTTGCTTGACTGCAGCAAGGAAAGGACGATTTGTTGAGCGCTTTTATTAGCCATAAGGACATTATAATGATAATACGGACATTATTAAACAGAAACATACCTTTATCTCAGACTATTACGCTCTGATTTGAAAAACAGATTTTTAAAGCACTGAGACAAGCTCATTGTAGTGCCATCCTAAGCTTAGAGTTTTCCATAAAAAATTACATTCGGCACTCAATTGGTAATGATATGGTAGAGCAAGCTAAGGTCAACTAATCACATTCAAAAATCAATCCACTCCGCTACAAGCGCCAGACGGATTCCTTCAATAACCTTGGAAGAACGATCCTGAGAGCCTATATGTATGGATGAACTACGCACCCGAATATACAGTTCACCATTGGAGTGTTTTTTTTGAGTGATCAGGCGCGCATTTCTTGTCTTATTTACCACCTCTACTTTAAGCTTATCGCTCCAATACGTCCTTTGGCTTGTGGGGGAGAGATAATTACCCTTTATAAGAGCAACATGCTCTACTACCAGGTCATCTGACAGCCCTATCTTTCCAAGCAGCCAAATCCAGCTTTTTGCATCCTCAACCTTTGTGAAAACCACTGTCAATGCAGTGCCTGAAACCCAGTCATTGACCATCAAACCTAATGCCTTATGAATCTTCTTACTCGTGGCCTGTGGCTTTAGATGGGGAAAATCTCCCTCCTTTCTCAGTCTGAATAGATGCTCTGCAACCTCCTGTGCAACAGTTCTCTGTCGCTCACCCTTGGGCATCCAGTGAATCGTTAGATTCTTCGGGTGGTAGCGGTTTTTCAGCAGATACTGGACAAAAATATTGCGATTGAGGATCTTTTTACTACGCTCATCCCACAGTTCAATCCGTTTACGCTTAACCCCTATCTGAGTGGATACCTCTTCTAGACTGTTCTGTTCATCAAGCAGAAACAGTGCGCTGGCGATAGTCCGTAGCCTCTCATGGGGCAATGGCCTTGACAGCAACTTTAGAGTGAGGATTGGTTGTCTCTGTATTGATTGCCCCCCTCCAGATAGCGCAATGATACGATCACTCTCCTGATCCAGCAATTCCGCCATCCTAAGTCGGCCTTGATCCTCTCCATCCTCACGAAGGAATTTCCCTTTGATATAGGAGCGCCCCTCCACCAGGAACATTAGCTGTTGTGCATTAAACTCTGGTGTAAAACGACGCATATAAAGCCCTAGCAACAGATCCATGATATGGATGTAACTGCCCACTGTTATGGAGCTGCTTGCATGGCCCAACAGCTGTGTAATCTGTAATAGCATACGCCGGTTCGTAGGCGCCTTTCCCAGAATAGGTTCACGGACACTTATCGCTTCCTGTAGCAATGCCTTTCGATCCAGCGGGTCCGGCAGCAACCATACAGGGAACGGTACCCCTGAGCGTTCCAGTTCATAGCCCGCAAAGCGTAGTAGCGTCCAGTTGGCAAAGGCATGCCGCAGATGGTGAAAACGGACGGTGGGATCACGTGATGCCCGCTGCAGTGCCTCTCTTATCAAATTGAAGCCAGTAAACCTTGTTTGTGAAGGACCCTTTGACTGAAAATAGGGAAACAAAAAGTGATCTACGTTCTTTTTTTGGGCTTCATGGTCAATATCAAAGATATCCTCTTCCTCATCAACTGCCACTTCAGCTTCAGCTCTTCTTTGCCTGTTTAACCAGTCTCGAAATCGTTGTAACGGCTGCGCTGGCATCAGAACCGAAACGGGCAGCACCCGCTCTGCATTTATGGTCTTCAATCTTCTGAAATGGTTATTTGAGAGATACAAAAAGAGATCTTCCTCTCCAATCAGATCCCCTACCCGGATTCCAATCACCTCACTTCTTCTCAGCCCCAAATAGAAGCCTGCTGCCATAATCAGACAGAGTGCCTCGGCAACTTCATGATCCCGGTATTTCTGGATCGCTTCGGTATAAAGCCACTGTTGTGCCTGAGTAAACTCACTGAATTTGACCAGATTAGCATCGACAGCCCCGGCCTCACCCAAGAACTCCTCGAGATCCTCTTCATCTATCTGCTCAATCTGGCAGTGAAACACCAGAAAATCATACCAGGAGAGAAGTCCTGCAGTGACCCGTCTGCGCTCTTCGCGTCTATCACAATCTTCCTGAATCAACTGAAAGAGCGCTATCTGCTCAGCCGCCGTAAAGGTTGCTGGATCACTATCCCCTATCGAACCCACCAGCCTTCTGCCTGTTGTCCGCAGTAGTCGATATACTTCTTCCATCCCTAGAGCTCTTTTTTGATGGCGGTTGGGCAAAGTCAGCCAATCCAGTATCCAGTCGGCCAACAACTTCACACTGGGTAGCAGTGTTCCACCACCATGCTGCACACTCCACACCTCAACCGCAGTTCTGAAGTTATCTCTATTTTCAACGATACAATTGATCAACTGGACGTAGTCAAGATGCAAAAACGGTTCACCCTCCTCATCTCCCACCTTCTCATCCCCCTCACCTACAGAGAGTTTAAGTACAGAAACTCCATGCCCTTTATGGGCCTGTGCCAGTGAGAGCGACATATCGGGATAACCGGTCACCTGCATCAGTCGCTGCCAAACCAGATCCGGTACGGTATAACTAGAATTCTGCTGACGTACATACTTCACAAGATAGGCTGGTATTCGGGTATGAAGATGGACGCTCAGCTGTTTCTGAAACGCCCTCAGATCATAGATCTGATGAGACCCCTCTGGAATCAAGGAGAGATAACGATTAATCGCTCTCTTCAGACGATGACTCTTTTGTCCTCTTCCCAATGCTGAATCATCGTGATTCCGCTCTATGGAGCGGACCAGCAATAGACGCGTCAGTGGATCTACTATCCAGCGATGTGTGGGGTGTTGCTGATGCCCTCTCTCATTTTTCCCTCTGGGAAGATCCAACCAGCGGATGGGGTCATTATGCTCTTTAGCTCGCATTGCAGCTGGAATAGCCGTGATTCTAGCGGTGACCATCAATCCACCAAAAAGCATTGCTGAAAGGAATATTTGCCCCCAGTGGGCAACGGAATCTATGGGCTCTATCAGCCCCAATGAGGCGACAAAGCTCCGCTTCAGTCTCGGCAACCGGTGCAGATAGGCGTCAAACGTGGGGTAATGAAAAGGCGAGGGAGTCAGCTCCAATGGAGGGAGTGGTATTTTTGGGAGATCGGCCGAAAACAGCCCCAGTTTATTACCCACCTCAAGCACTTGTATCACCCTACAGCGTACCCCATGGCTATTCCAATCGAGGCTTCCCTTGATGGTCGCCATCAGCCGATCTGCCTCTGTTGCTGTCAGCAACAGAGGCCTTCTGGACCCACCAGCCGCATTCCTGTGAGTTGTAAGCAGTGCGGGAACTTGCTGGTGGATGATCGTTAACACCTCCCAGTTTTCTGTAGAGATATCCGCTTCACCTAGCGACTTGGTGGATTTCCACTCAGACACCTCAATGATCGGTCGATCCAGATGGCACCAACCAGCCCAGACACTTTTTCTCCACAGCTCACTCATGACAAAGAGGCCTTATCTGGATCAAATCCAATATCATTAAGCAGTCGGTCAAGATACAGGGAGATTGCATTTCGATAATGCCAGGGATCCAGTGCTGAGTGTGGCCCCCAGTACTCCTCTCCTTCACTCCAATGCCCCATAAAGGCGTAAATCACCGTAGAGGCACATCCACGATTTTGAAGATAGCTGCGGACAAAATGCCTGCCCGCATTATCGGCTGGCCATACACCCGTTATAAGATAATTCAATCGGGTCCCGAGATGACTACCGATCACCTCAGTGAACTGATAACGCTGTTTTGAAAATTCCAGGTAAAAAAGGTTGCGGTTA
>Ga0233446_1002119_pt1 | contig 13073 bp, 8 predicted proteins | sample SI_124_October20_4_FD_182780 | JGI IMG/M metagenome (GOLD analysis project Ga0233446, IMG submission 182780) | Seawater microbial communities from Saanich Inlet, British Columbia, Canada - SI_124_October2016_120_MG | ecosystem: Environmental > Aquatic > Marine > Inlet | place: Canada: British...
AGCTTTTTGTTCCCCCTCTGCTTTCACTTCTCTTACAGTACCTTTCTAAAATACTCCCACGCCACTCGATAATCATCCTCCCGATCACAGCAATCAAACGGGGCATCGTATTGGACGGTTCTTTCTACCGGGCCACTGGATTGAGTATCATCGATGTAGGTTTTGGTGATGACTCCTGATTGGAGGTCTTTGATATCCTCCCAACCCAACGGTATATTCTGTTCATTGCGATCATCGACCTGAATACTGTAGCTGAGATCTTTTTTGTTGGCCTTTCTGGGTAGTCCTACACCAACCAATCCCTTGGAGTTGGTGAAGACAATTCTGCCTTTCTGATCGTACCAAGTATCTGCTTCATACTGGCGCATAACCGGGAACTGTACCCGGTAGATGGTGAGTAGCTCTTCCATCGTCAACCCAAGTGCCATTGCTGCCAGTACATCAATCTCTACCAACGCTTGTCGGCGGGCGTAGTCGGTACGCAATGCGCAGTCTCGATGCCATTCCGGTGTGAGATGGGTGAAGAAGGTATTAAGTAGACGACCACCCTCTTTCGCCCAGCATTGAGAGAGGTTGGCTGGACTCCAACTTAGTCTCCAAAGGTTCGCATATTGATCAACCAGACAGTTAACAAGAAGAACTCGCAAATGCAGTGCAATTTTAAGCTTCATTTCAGCACCACTTAAATCTGGCAAACTTTCCCAAATAAAATGAAGGTTTGCCTTACCTGTACTCTTTACATAAAAATCACCAACAATTGAAGTACAAATCGCCGTTGCTGCAAGAAGGTTGTCGACTGATTGGAATGATGTGCTTTGAACCCCATTTATATGAGCAACACTAGGCGGAAGAATCGCACTGATTAGTGTCCTCTCTCCTGACTGTGAAAGCATTCCTCGGTGACATAGCCGATAAAACTCCGTCACCTTGCGCTTTTTTCCCTGCTCATCGCTCCACGGTACGGTGGGAGTTCGGCTTGCGTACTCTTCTGCACTGCAGTCGGGAACGTAGTTGGTTCGGGGCAGGTAGTCGTCTGGTAGGGTGGTGAGGTCGAGGGTATCGTAAGAACGATTGGTATTACAGGCAGCCCTTGGTGTTTGAAAAAACGGTCTCCCCACAAAGAAGTGTGGTCCGGAGAGTATCCACTCCTCTGCCCCTGCCGGGAAACGGGTCTCGCGGCGGATGGTATGATCTTTCTTCACTGCATTAGTCTCATCAAACATCACTGTTGAGTAGTACTCCCCTTGCAGATCCCCCAGCCGTCTTGGTTGTTGGGCGAATTTCTCCAGTACGGAGAGCAGTTGAGTGGTGTGTAGTGCGGGTAGTCGTGCCTGTTGTGATGGAGTTCCTGGTGCATCGTAGAGTTTGGCAAAGGTTCTCAGTACCTCTTCATCGACCCGAATGATTCGGTCGGCGTGGCCATCGGTATTCCATTTTCCTTCACCATTCTTGATACCGGGCACAATCCCACAGCCATTATGCTTTTCAGACCGTGAAATTGTTGCAGGCGTATACAAATTTGCCATATTATCAAATGAAATTCGATCTAAAGCCTTACCATAAATATTGATGCTGTAATAAATTTGGTTATCAACTTCAGAAAAGAGCTTGAACTGATTTTGAAATAAAAAGTGCCCGCGCAATCGTGGGTAGAGTACCGCTCTGAACAGGCCCCCTTTCGGATCATCATAGATACCTTCCGGGTGGAGAAAACCACTGACCCCTTGCTCTGCCCCAATGCGCCATGCTACCGGCAGGAAACATTTATAGAGGTTAGTTTGCACCCCCTTCAGTAACGGATAGTTCTGGGTTGCATTAAGGAAATTCTGCGTTGCCTCCTGCCCTTCATACTCTGCAAACCACTGCTGCTCCAGCCCGTTAAACTGCTCAAATGCCTGCTGACGCGCTTCAGCCAACTTACTTGCCGAGAGCTTGCGCAGATGGAAGATGGGGTTGGCATCCCCCAGAATACCGCCCTCTTTCCACTCTACCTTGAGCCAGGGAGGATTTCCAAGAATCAGGTCAAAGCCACCACGCTGCTGGAAGATATCAGCAAAGGCGAGTTCCCAGTGGAAGAATTTATGTTGATCCGCCAACTGCTGTACCCGCTGCAGCCTTGGGAAGAACTCCATCACCCGCTCCAGGTGTAGCTGACCACGATGGTCGTGCAGTTGTGGGTATGACTCCTCTGACTCCAGCCCCAGCTGGTGCTGTTCTGATCCGGTTGCCGTTACCGCTGCAGGTGTTGTTCGTCGCTCCTCTGATTGTGTTGGGATGGGTTCGAGCAGATCCCGCTGTTCCGGCGGCTGTTCAATGGTCTCTACCTCCATCACATTGCCGTTGATCAGCAGCCCCACTTCAGCAATAAACTCATCACGGGTCGGTAGCTGATCCACCAGATCAATGGGCCAGAACCAGAGGGCGGACCAGTAGTCCATCACCAGTTTCAGGCGGCGGTAACTGGAGGCGTATTTGCTGTTCTGGTTAAAGATCCCCTGAGTACGGATCTGATCCTTGTCGCTGGTACTGCTCCCCTGTTGCTGTTGCGGGGTGGGCCAGACGGTTAACGGGTCTTCGGTACGCGCTCGATCCTGGCTCAATTGATCGGTATGGTCCGCCCAGAGCTGGTCAATCTTCTCGCTGAGGGATTGAAGAATTGCGATCTGCTCCGGATTGAAGGGTTTATTGAATGCCTTGTTCCACGCCTTGAGCTGTTTAAAGGCCTCCGGGCGAAGGCTTTTTGCAACCCTGTCCCCATAATTAGTCATACCGAGATCAGGAAGCAGGAAGTGGTAAATTTCACTGGGCTTTCTGCCCTCTCTCCCTGAGAGAGAGGGGGATACGCTGCGTGGGGCACGGTTGTACCAAAGGTGCTCTTTGGTCTGCTGAGTGAGTCTTGCGCTGTCGTGAACCTCACTCCTTGCGCCAATCAGTGAGTTTCCATTGAAGAGCTGGTAACCAAACCAGGGGACCTGTCGACCCGGGTGGATCGCATTGAGCCAAAGGGAGATCTCAGCCAACTCTACCGCCACAGGGTTGAGGTCGACCCCATAGGTATTACGGTCGGCGATGTACATCCGTACTCGCTGCAGTTCAGCTGCGTACTGGTCGTGGGGGATACGCAGATCCAGCTCTTTCTGCTTGCGGGTTAGGTAGACCTCGGAGAGCTGGTTGACCGCTTCGTTCAGGAAGGCGGCACTGCCCATTGCTGGCTCACAGATGGTGAGACCGAGTATCTGGTCCGCACTTTTATCTTTGAGCAGCTCTTTCAATGCCTGTTGTACCAGCGCACGGGTGAGCACCTCGGGGGTGTAGTAGGACGCAGACTTCTCCCGATCACGCCCGGCCAAGCGATAGATAAAGCTCCCCTTGGGGTAGCGGCGCAGCACTCGGTTTTTGTCTTCGTCACTATCGTAGACGCGCTCCTCTTCGCTGTAGAGCTCCAGCTCTGACTGTGGAACGAAGTAGCCGGTATTGAGCATATCCTCCTTCTCCCCTGCCTTTTTCACCTCGTAAAGGTCGGTAGCGGCAAAGAAGCCCCGATAGGAGAGCAGTGCTTCATAGACAGCGCCGAGCTGGTTGATGCCGAGCTGGGCGTAGGAGACGCGCCCTCTTCTGCGCCGACCTCTCCCCTCTACCTTACGGGTGAGCGACATCAGTTTGATGATGCGCTGTAGCGTTTCGTTGCGGAACACCACCCGGTTGAGTAGCCGTGTGTATTTGGGGTTAAAGAGGTGGCTATCGAGCCGCTCCATATGGAAGCTGTTGTGGATGGCCTGACCAGTGAGGTCCTCACCTGCTCTACCCGCTACACCGCTATAGCCCTTGTCGATCAGGCGGAACAGTTGCTGGATGGAGTCATGGAGGTAACGCCCCTCTCTGGCGGCTTCACTCTCCAGCCGTACCATCTCCAGATCACGCAGTGCTTCTAGGCTGTAGCCTTTACGGTAGGCCTCTGCGTTGAACGGGACATAGCCCAGCTCGGGTCGCGCCTCGATGTAGAAGAGGAAGAGCAGTCGGTACATGTAGCGCAGGCATTCACGGGTGAGCTCTTCAGGGTCGAGTGCGCTCTTGCCGCTGTAACCGATATCAGATTTCTCTACCAGTTGCCTGGCCGCCTCATTACCCAGTAGTTCAATCGCCTCGCGCAGTGCGTACTTGAGGTCTTCACTGACCCCGAAGGCGTGTTTGTGTGCATTCTCATCGAGGGTGTCGAGTAGCGGCTGCCCACTTTCTGGGAGCAGACTGGTTTGGTGGAGCAGTACGCTGGTCGCCTTGAGGGTGGCCTCTTCTCTTCTGCCGAGGATCTCATCCCAGTCAAAGCGCAGCAGGCGGCTCTGGTTCCATTTGTGGCGGTCAATCAACAGCAGATGGCGGTTGGAGAGGAGCAGCACCCAGCGTGGCGGGTGATTCTGGGCAAAGATCTGTTTGGTGATGATCTCGTTCCAGCTCTGTTTGAGTAGTTCTGGATCTGGCGGGAGTTCGCCGTGGAACTGTGCCTTGCTGGGGGTGAGGGAGAGTGGATCACTCCCCAGCTGTTCCGCATCATAAGCACCGATCAGTAGCAGTTCAGGGGTATGAGGGTTACCGGCTATCCCCAGTAGTGGTATCTCTATTCCCTCTTCCAGGGTCAAGTTGTGGGGCTGCCATGGATAACCAAGCGCATGAGTCAGCTGCTGGAAGATCTCACGTTGTAGACTAATGCGCTCAGCAGCACTACGTTCACGCAGGATCTTCTCATTATTGGCGAAGTAGCCTTGATGAAGGTTGCGCAGTTGGGTGTAGGGGGCCTTTACGGCCGTTGTGCCTTCCCCTCCCTTCTCCTGCTCTGCCCAGTTGGAGAGTGTCTCTTTGATATCCCCACTGAAAACCTCAGAGAGGTAGTGGTGGGAGTAGAACTCATTTTCGTTCTCGATGCCGATCCAGGTGGCGGCAGTTTCGGTAACTGGCATGTTACGCCTCCCCCTGTAGTACGCAAATGAGCTTGAGATAGGGGTGTGGTTCTGTGGTCATGGTCTCTTCGACCCACGTCCAGTAGTGGTCAAACACCTCTTCGATCTCCTGCTGACGCAGGGCACGTTTCTGCGCCTTGCGCCCCTCGACCTCTGCCGACTGTGACAGAGATAACTCCAACTGCTTGAGTTGTCCACCCTTGAGGCGGTCTAGCTCGTCTAGCTGTAGAGTGAGCTTCTGGTTGATCTCTTTTTCAAACAGATCGCGCTGCTGTTTCATCCAGCTACGTGCCTGCTCAACGGCCTGTGGAAGTAGTTGGTTAAGTTGTTGGTGATTTGGCAGTTCGGTGCGGTTAGGGTTGGGGATGGGACGTTGTCCTAACTCTGTCTGTGCAATGATCTGCTCAAAAGGGGTGATCACATCAAACTGCCTATCGACAAAACGTACAGAGAACCACTCATTAATCAACGGATGGCTCTTCTGGTTGGGTATCAGGCCGGAGAAGAGGTAGTGCTTCTCCCCTTTCTCAATACTTTGTTTGAGGGTAATGACCGGTGCCGTGTGACGGCCAAAGCCGCTCATCATCCGGTCTGCCAACCAGTCTGAAGCGGGGTGCTGTGGCCAGAGGTAGTGAATCTTTGGCCATGCGTTCTCATCTTCTCGACTGCGAGCAATCTCTTGCTTGATAGTATCAATCTGATCCGTGAGGGTGAGCTGCCCCTCCTGTGGCTGAATCTCTCTGGGGAGAAATTTGAAGCGGTGGATCAGATCATCGCTGGCAGTGAGGGTGATTTGTCGACTTTCATCATGAGCAGAGTACTGTAGTGGTTCACCATTCTGAACAATTTGGTTGAGTGCCGCCTTGCACCAGCTATAGTGATTTGGATAGAGGCTGATGGGAGATGCAAGATGGTCGATGGCCTCCTGTTCTGGTTCTACGGTCTGTTCAGGCTCTGTGGTTCCAAGGAAGAGCGCAAGTAGATCATCCCCCTCATTTTTATGCTGGTCGGGCTGGTATTGCTGATCGAACTGTTGTGATTGCTGCCCTGTTGCAATGGCTGTTTCGGTGAGCTTCTCCTCCTCTGCGGCATCATAGACACCCATAAAGACGGAGGGGTCACCGATATTTTCATAGGCCTGCTGATCCTTCTCCTCTAGTACCTCTAGGATTCGCATATCCCCCCGGATGGTCTCATGCTCGCTTTCGGTGATGAGGTAGATGATCTGTGGCTCATGCTCTTGCCCGTAACGGTCAACACGGCCATTACGTTGCTGAAAGACCATCAGTGACCAGGGAAGATCAAAGTGAATGAGGCGGTGTGACTGGTAGTGGAGGTTGATACCTTCGGATGCAACGTCAGAACAGAGCAACAGCCGCAGCGGGCTTTCTCGGTTACCGAACTGCTCGACAATCTCTTGCTGTTCAATATCACTCATTCCACCATGCAGTAGTGTGATCTGCTTATCTTTAAGTTTGAGATCACTCTGCAACTGTTGCTGGAGAAAGTGTAGAGTTTCGATCCGTTCCGAGAAGATGACCAGGCGGTCATCGGCCACTTTTGGAGACCAGCCGAACTCTCGGTTTTTCAGACGGGTGAGTAGTGCCTGATATTTTGCATAACATTGAGGTGTGATCTTCTGTAAGGCCTGATCGAGATACTGCAGCGCACCGATCTCTTGCTGCTCATCCTCCGTGGTCTCCTCCCGGTTCTGCAGTTTACGAATCCGTTCAGCTACGCTCTTGCTACAGGCAGCGGGGCTGGAGAAGAGTGATTTCTGCAGAGTGACTCTTAACAGTGACCCACGGTGACCCGTGATGGTATCGCCATTGCGGGTAAATGAAATCTGCAACAGTGCCTCATAGGCAGCCTCCTCTTCTGGATTAGCTGAGTGGCGGTCACTGAAGACATGACGCTTTTTAAATTCGCGATCGACCTGTCCCTGAATATCCTTCTTGAAACGGCGCACCACCAACCCTTTGCTACTAAAGTCTTCCTTGTTGTAGTGCTCTGGATCGGAGATTGCCGTTGGATCAAGCATATTCATCAAGCTGGCAAAGCTCTTGGCTCGGCCATCGTGCGGAGTTGCAGAGAGCATGATCAGGGTATCGGAACGGGTGGAGAGGCGCTTAGCCAACCGCGCACGTTGACTGCTGTTACTACGCTCTGCGACGTTGTGACACTCATCGATAATGATGATGTCCCAGTAGGCTTGCTCCAGATAGACGCGGTACTCGGAGTCTTGCTTGAGAGTATCAATGGAGATGATCGATTTATCGTAGTAGTAAAAAGGGTTGTGATTGGTTGGAATGCGACTGCGTACTCGCTGTAGCCCCACTGAATCAAGCCTTGTGAGCGGAATGGTGAAGCGGTTCCAAAACTCTTTCTGGAACTGGGTCATCATGCTCTTGAGGGTGAGCACCAGAATGCGTTTGCCACGACCTCGGTGGATCAGCTCTGAGGTGAGGATACCGGCTTCTAATGTTTTGCCCAATCCTACCGCGTCGGCAATCAAAATACGTTGCCTTGGCTGGTTGAGTGACTGTAGTGCTGGGTCGAGTTGATAAGGGACTAGATCCATTGCTCCCTGATGTGCAACATGGATTTTCTGGTCATTGATCGCCCGCTTGCGCAGTTGACTTTCGATGTAGAGCAGTGAACGGGAGTACCCAGAGGAGTCATCATCAACTAGCAGGGTATCGACTGGATCCAGCACCTGAATCTCCCCTTCCAGCTGAGTAAGGAAGATTGCCTCTGTCCCTTTGACCAGTTCTGAGAGGCCATCGCAGGTGAGTTGTTGGCCACCATCGGAAGAGAGTTCAGCTTTGCGCACAACCCACTCTTCATCGCGGATGATAACGCGCATTCCGGGGGCCAAGTGTTGACCGTTAGTCATATGATAATAGAGTGAGATCCATGGCAACCATTCTACAGTCACAAGGGAGGGCCGACTATTTATTACTATATGTTACAGAACAGGAAATCCACCTCAATAAATTTGTGACGCCTCTCGCAGCATATCTGAGTCTATTAAGCTTAACAGTCTCCGGTAAACCCGGAGCGGTTCATCCAGTAGGATGGAGATCTCGGCTAAGAGCAGCCCCTAACCTCAGAACAGACCCAGCTCACACTTTATACACTAACCAGCCTCTGGTGGGGGTTTCTAGAGCTGGTGAATCTGGCTACAGGCCAGCTCTTGTACCTGGTCATTTTCTACCAATTCTCTCCCAACAGCTCAAAATGTGCTTGTGGGTGAATGCAGGCAGGACATAGCTTCGGTGCCTCGTTTCCTTCATGTAGATAACCACAGTTTCGGCAACGCCATGTCACCGTGCCATTACGCTTGAAGACCATGCCACCCTCCAGGTTCTCAGCTAAATCACGATAGCGCTTTCCATGCTGCTTCTCGGCAATGGAAATCGCATCAAATACGGCTGCAATTTCGTTAAACCCCTCTTCTCTGGCAGTGGCTGCAAAGGCGGGATACATCTCCTCCCACTCATGCTCTTCTCCCTCAGCTGCCGCCTTCAGATTATCTAATGTAGAACCAATAGTGCCCGCTGGAAAAGTATCCGTAACGGTAACCTCGCCTCCCTCCAAAAACTTGAAGAAGCGCTTGGCATGCTCCTTCTCCTGGTTAGCAGTCTCCTCAAAGATATGAGAGATCTGCACCAGACCCTCTCTCTTTGCCACCCCTGCATAGTAGGTGTAACGGTTTCTTGCTTGGGACTCTCCAGCAAACGCCTTCATCAGATTATTCTCAGTCTCGGTACCACGAATACTTTTGCTCACTAGCAGTTCTCCTGTTGATCCACAATCAGCTCATCATCCTACTGCTTGAGAATATAGTCAAATGCGGCCAATGATGCCTTGGCTCCCTCACCCATCGCTACCACAATCTGTTTGTAGGGAACCGTCGTTACATCGCCACAAGCAAAGATTCCATCTGCGCTGGTCTCTCCACGCTCATTGATCACAATCTCTCCATACGAAGTGCGCTCTACCAGCCCATCTACAAAGTTACTATTGGGAATGAGTCCAATCTGTACAAAGACTGCCGAAAGCTCCTGAGTATGCACTTCTTCACTATCTCTATCCTGGTACTGCAGTGCGGTGACCTTACCATCCTCCGCTAGAATCTCCTGGGTTGCAACAGTGTTCAACAAGGTAATGTTGTCACGCTGACGGGCCTGATCAAGCAGAACCTGGTCTGCCTTAAACTGATCCATGAACTCATACACGGTGACTGTTTTCACGATTCCCGCCAGATCGAGTGCGGCCTCAATCCCGGAGTTACCACCACCAATCACAGCCACATCCCTACCCTTGAAGAAAGGGCCATCACAGTGAGGACAATAGGCCACCCCATTACCGATATTCTCCCGCTCGCCAGGAATCCCCAGTTCACGCCATTTGGCACCGGTTGCAATAATCACTGTTTTGCTATCGAAGGATTCTCCAGAAGAGAGGTGAACTGTTTTTGGATCACCCTGTTCAATGCGCTCCACCCGCAGATGCTCACGGATGGTGATCTCATACTGGTTCATGTGGTTCTGCAGTGCATTGACCAACTCAGGCCCGGTGGTTTCAACCACTGAGATTAGATTCTCGATGCCCTGTGTATCCTTTACCTGGCCGCCAATACGGTCGGCTACCATCGTTACTTTCATCCCTTTTCGTGCTGAGTATATTGCGGCTGCTACACCGGCTGGACCACCACCCACAATGGTGACATCCTGTTGAGGAAGCTGCGGTACTGTAACCTGATACGCTGATTCAGGATTGCGCGCCATAAGGCGCTCTACCAGCTTTGCGACCTCGACCTTGCCATCAGCAAAGCGTTCTCCATTGAGATGAACGGAGGGGACGCCCTGAATAGAACGTTTCTCAATCAGCTCTGGAAAGAGTCCGCCATCGATGGTCTCCGTAGTGATCTTGGGGTTAAGCAGAGCAAACTGGTTGAGTGACTGCACTACATCGGGGCAGTTATGGCAGCTCAAGCTGATAAAGACCTCGAAATTGAGTGGCTCATCGATGTTACGAATAATCTGCTGTAACGAATCATCAAGCCGTATAGAGGATCCTGATGCCTGCAGTACTGCCAAAACAAGGGAGTTAAACTCATGCCCACCCGGCAGCCCAGAGAAGTGGATACCGGTCATCTTCCCATCGGTCTCCAGTGTGAAGGTGATGGGGCTACGAAGCGCGCCATTTGTTTCACGCTGTTCAAACTGGAGCTTGTCAGAAACCGATACAAAATCGGTGAGGAACTGTACTAGCTCATCACGCTTTGCGTGTTCACCCTGCTGCAACACCAGGGTGACCGTTCGCTCCATCTTCTCACTGTATTCTTTGAGCGTATTCAATACTTCCAGGGTTAACATGATTCTTCTCCTAAATTAGGTTGAGACAAGGGGGGAGCAAAGCTCCCCCTATCGTCAGTTAGATTTTTCCAACCAGATCCAGGCTTGGGGTCAGGGTCTCTTCACCCTGTTCCCATGCTGCTGGGCAGACCTCTCCATCATGGTTGTGTACATACTGTGCAGCCTTCACCTTGCGCACCATATCCTTGGCAGAGCGGCCGATTCCCAGGTCATGAATCTCCGCCACCTTGATCACCCCATCCGGGTTGGCAAGGAAGGTGCCGCGTAGGGCCAGCGCCTCCTCCTCAATCATTACGTTAAAACCTCGGGTAATGGCACCGGTTGGATCACCAATCATCGGATAGTTGATCTTGCTGATCGCCGGACTGGAGTCGTGCCACGCCTTGTGGACAAAGTGGGTATCGGTAGAGACCGCATAGACCTCGACCCCCAGCCCCTGCAGCTCCTCATAGTAGTGGGCCATATCCTCCAGCTCGGTAGGGCAGACAAAGGTGAAATCTGCTGGATAGAAGAGGAAGATCGACCACTTGCCCTTTACATCCTCGTTCGTGATGGTCTTGAACTCTCCATTGTGGAACGCCTCTGCTGTGAACTCTGGAATCTCTCTATTGATCATTGACATCGTTTTTTCTCCTGGGTTTGGTTTGGATTCGGTAACGTCTCGTTCAACGTTGGGGCTATCTTAGGGCGCGACAACGCTTCTGAAAATCGGATAAAATCGATCACATTGTTCGATTTTTCAAAACTACGGGACCGCGATGATTTCGATAAAACAGATCACCTATGCACTTGCGGTTGCTGAGGAGTGTCATTTCAAGCGTGCCTCAGAAGCCTGCTCCGTCTCTCAATCTACGCTGAGCAATGCCATCAGCGAGTTGGAGCAGCAACTTGGAATAAAGCTATTTGAACGGGACAATCGACAGGTGTTGATTACACCGATTGGTGAGCAGTTCATTGAGCGGGCCAGAAAGATCAAGCTCGATGTCGATGACCTTTACAGATTGGCCGAATCAGAGAGCCAGCCATTGAGTTACCCGATGACTATTGGTGTCATCCCTACCATTGGCCCTTACCTGCTTCCCAAGGTGCTCCCAGAAGTACGCAACCAACACCCAGATTTTCAATTAATGATTGTTGAGGATCAGTCTCACCGCCTTGTGGAGATGGTGCGTAATGGTGAGATCGATTGTGCTGTGCTTGCACTCCCCTATGCAGTGGATGGTTTACATGCTTTTACTTTCTGGGAGGAGGACTTCTACTTGATTGCGCACAAAGATGATTCGACTTCTGATCAAGATGAAATCCGTAGTGACCAGATTAATAGCTCTGAGCTTCTCTTGCTTAAAGATGGCCACTGTCTGAAGGATCATGTTTTGGCAGCCTGTAAACTACAGGCAGTAGAGACAAATCACTCTTTAGAAGGTGCCAGCCTCTACACCTTGATTCAGATGGCTGCAGGCCAAATGGGCAGTACTCTTGTGCCACAGATGGCATTGGACCAGCTTCTGTTTGAGAACTCTGAACTGAAGGCCGTTCACCTCAGTGAGCCAGGACCACACCGAAGTATCGCCTTTATTTGTCGTTTGAACTATACCCGAGTGAATTACATTGAGGCTTTGATAGAAATTTTCAGGCAGCAGCTCTGTGAGCAGTGCTAATAAGAGACTATTGACACTACCACAAAACTATTTGGAGGTTTGCCTTAGTCAAGAGGCAGCTTCGAGTCAGGTCCAACCAAAACCATCAACCAATTCTACTCCTCTGAATGTCTCCTTTGAAGCAGAGCACAGGGCTGACAGTATACCCCATGCTCTCCCCCTTCTTAGATCTCTATATGCTCAGACAGCTCTAGGGCATCATCCACCTCAATCCCAAGATAACGCACTGTGCTTTCAAGTTTGGAATGTCCAAGCAATAACTGTATCGCTCTCAGGTTTTTGGTCCTCCGATATATGAGAGACACCTTGGTTCTCCTCAGCGAGTGTGTCCCATAATCATTTGGTGACAGCCCTATCATCTTTACCCATGATTTCACAATCCGTGCATACTGCCTCGTCGATAGGTGCAATGAACTACGATTCCTACTCGGAAATAGATAGTGATCTGTTAACAGTTTTGCCTTATTAACCCATCTCTCTATGGCCTCTCTTGTCTCTTTCGTAATTTCAAATTGAACTGGGCGCTGTGTCTTGTGCTGCATCACGATAGCCCGAGAAGCGACATGGATACCCTGCATCACATCACTAATTTTCAGCGACACCAGATCACATCCTCGAAGCTTGCTGTCTATTGCAAGATCAAATAGTGCTAAATCCCTAATATTCTCAGCCAGCTGTAAACGGGCTCGTATTGCCCACACCTCTTTGGGCTTTAATGGTGGTTTCTGTCCAACAAACTTCCCACTGTTCCAAGCAACTTTTTTCTCTTCTTTATCTGAATAACTCATGATCCTCTCCAGGTTATTGGTTGGGATCTGAGTATAGAAAACACATCACAGCATTCCAGAAAGAGAGGTTTGGTTAATGAGCGACTAATAACAGACCTACACCTGCCACTCATCATCAAGAAAGGCCGGATGGTGATTCATACACATTACGGACTCTTGATGATCAGTGATTTCAAGGTGTCAAACAGCATATAAATCAATGAGATAAAAAACTGCTGGACAATTGATACTCCGTAACACACCATATGGTTGAAAAAATATGTGTGCAACCAGCGGAGCCGATAACTTGTT
>Ga0233446_1002175_pt1 | contig 12814 bp, 11 predicted proteins | sample SI_124_October20_4_FD_182780 | JGI IMG/M metagenome (GOLD analysis project Ga0233446, IMG submission 182780) | Seawater microbial communities from Saanich Inlet, British Columbia, Canada - SI_124_October2016_120_MG | ecosystem: Environmental > Aquatic > Marine > Inlet | place: Canada: British...
GATGGCTTATAAGACAGGCTTACGGGTTCAAGGATAAAGAATATTTTACTCTGAAAATTTACAATTTACCAAATACTAAAGTTGAGCCTGTTTTATGAGTTTTACTCACCAAAGTGCAGAAGATGCAAAAAAGTTCAAGGTTTTCATTTATACTTTTTTCATTAAATTCAATAATTTAATGAAAAAAGCTTCTCTCCTCTTTTGTGGTTAAACACTTTTTGCCTCTTGGGGGTGTATCGATACGATAGGTTTGAGCATTTAAACCTAATTATACGGTAAAATCGGAAATAGCGCAAGATGTTTTGTGGAATTTTTATTCAATAAAGAATGGTGGGCGGTGAGGGACTCGAACCCCCGACATTCTCGGTGTAAACGAGATGCTCTAGCCAACTGAGCTAACCGCCCTTGAAAGAGTAACAAAATTAACACCTCTTTTAAAATAATCAAGCAGTAGTGTTGATTTATTCCTTATTTTTTGTTTCATAATACCAAAGCTCAAAAATAATCAGAGCCCAGATTATATAACTGTAGTCAGCCTGCATATTTTGGTGTTTTGTTAAAATATCCGAGACCGATTGATAATCGAAAAAACCGTCTTTAATGCTCTTGCCATTTAAAAGAATATCTGTGGAAATTCCTTTCCATTCATTGCGCAGCCATCGTGCAATAGGAACGCCAAATCCCATTTTAGGTCGATGCAAAAGCTCTTTAGGTATTATGTCTGAGCAGGAATCTAACAGGATCTTCTTTCTTGATTTAAATCCCTGCTTATATTTTAAAGGTAATGACGCAGCAAAACTGACAACTTCATGATCCATAAAAGGATTTCTCAGTTCGAGAGAATTTGCCATTGAAGCAATATCTATTTTTGTTAAAATATCTCCGGGAAGATATGAGTGCAGGTCCGTCTCCATTATTGCTTCAACACTGTTTTGAGCTGTTGCAGAAGTATATAGAGATTGCAGATAACACTGAGTAAAATCGGGTGCAAATCTATCCATTCTACTGCCGTATAAACGAGTTTTAAGTGACTCGCCACATCGATCAATTATACCAAGATAACGCTCTTCTTTCTTTGAAGCAATAATTTGTGCTAGCCTTCGAATTTTTCCTATAGCTGTTCTCTCTTCGGTTTTTGGCGGAAGGAAAAAATCAATTGTTTTGTGTGTGCAGTTCTTTATTGTTTGTGGAATAATGTCTGCTAGCCCAGTGTATTTATATACCATATAACGATAATAGCCACCAAATAGTTCATCGGCACCATCTCCACTTAAAGCTACCATAACTTTTCTCCGCGCAAATTTGCTAAGTAGATAAGTCGGCAGCATTGAAGCATCAGAAAATGGTTCACCAAAGTGTCTAGCAAGTTTTGTTACAATTGAAAAATCAGAAGGATCTATAACTTTTTCATGGTGTTCTGTCTTAAATTTTTTAGATGCTGTTTTTGCATATTTGCGTTCATCATACTTCGTCTCGTTAAAACCAATGGTGAATGTCTTTACCGGTTCTTTTGTAAGCTTTGACATTAGACCTGCAATAATAGTGGAGTCAACTCCTCCTGACAGAAAAGCTCCAATTGGAACATCAGACATTAATCTTTTGCTCACTGCTTTCTCTAGCAGAAACCGGAGTTCATGTTTTGCATCATTATATGAAAGGGAAGTTTTATTATTATAGTTACATTGCCAATATTTTACGATTTTGAATTCTCTTTTCTGGATGTAAAATTCAAGAAAAGACGCTGGAGGCAATTTGAAAATATTTTTATAAATTGTATGGGGTGACGGTATATATTGCAGAGTTAAATAATCATGAATAGCCTGGTTATTGATAGTTTTATCTATGTCGGAATGCTTAACAAGTGCTTGCAGTTCACTGGAAAATACAAAAATACCATTGCTGTTATAATAATGCAATGGCTTTTGTCCTAGGCGATCACGGGCAATAAATATTATCTGTTTATTCCTGTCGTAAATAGCAAATGCAAACATACCTTCAAGATGCTTAACGCAGTCTCTACCATATTCTTCATAAAGATGAAGAATCGTTTCTGTGTCACTATTTGTTCTAAAGAGATGTCCGCATTTTAATAGCTTGTTCCTAAGCACGATATGATTATATATTTCACCATTAAAGGTTAGCCATATATTTCCATTTTTATTCGACATGGGTTGCTTGCCGCGCTCAAGGTCTATTATAGACAATCGTCTATGCGCAAGCCCCACATTATTAAAAATCTTCAGGTCGCCTTCATCTGGGCCACGATGAATTTGAGAGAAATTTATGTCGGAGAGTATCTTTTCAGAAACCGGAGCTTTGTTTAAATTAATTATTCCGCTTATTCCACACATGAGACAAGGCCATACCTGGCTGTCATGAACCAGCACTTTTTTATTCACAACTCAAACTTGTGTTATCTTTTTATTTTGAGATTAGAAATAGAATACTTTTATATTAACAAAGGTAATCGATTCCAACAATGAAATTTTGAGAAAATTTAGTTTTTGGAACAATTCAGAAAGTTATTAAGAGGTAAGCCTATTGCATTTTGCAAGAGGCTCTAACATTTCAAAGCACAGCCAAGAAGATTCATAAAATTCTAAGAAATAACCAGCGTAACAAAAATTATGCTCCTCCACCCGTCGCTACTCTCCCCACCCGGCTTCCCACCCGTCTTCAAGGTCTTTCTGCTGATTGCTTTCGTACCCATATTCTTTCTGAAGTTGATATGAATAGGAGTTATACGCATTCAGATACCTTTTAGCCGTAGCAGGGTCATGCTTGTCTAACCAGTAAACGTATTCGCTCCCATATCCATATCCATATCCCCAATAACCCGTGTTACGATTTTTCTTAAGCGTAGTTCCGCGTTCTCGCAAATATGCCTTTTTTGCTTCCAACTTTAAATCCTTCAAGCTCTTCTTCCCTGTCGGCGTAGGTCCTTGCTGCTTGTTAGTTCCATCCAGATATCCTCGCTGATATGCTTGCTCTAATGCACTCGTGGGGAGTAACGTGTCATTCTGCGCACCTTTCACAGCCTCTTGCACAAAGGACCACACAAGCACCAATACCAACGCTCCTGCCGGGCAATTCCATTTCTTTTTCATCCCTATCTCCCTACTCTGGGGTTTAATTTAAAGAAGTTTTTGATATCATAGTTGTTGTACGTAGACTGATCTGCACAGAACAATACCCGACCTTTAAGGTAGAGAGGTATTTTTTAATATGCTAGTTCTCTCGAATATTGCCTAGATTAATCTATAATGACTTTATAAGAGTTTCCTATCAAAATCAAGTTTCTACTATCAAAATCATAAAAATTATTTATTCAGTTATTGATAGAGTTATAAACTAAGTATGGTTTTCTGGCTGCCAATGCTTCATCAAGTCTTTGAACCGGTGTTGTTAGTGGGCATTTTACAATATTTTCAGGATTATTTTTTGCTTCAGTGGCCAACTCAATCATCGCATTTGCAAAAGCATCAATGGTTTCTTTGCTTTCGGTTTCTGTTGGTTCAATCATTAGTGCTTCATGTACTATTAGCGGGAAATACATGGTTGGTGGATGGAATCCTTTGTCAAGTAATCCTTTAGCTAAATCAAGTGCATGAACCCCATCTTCTAGCTGCAGGTCTGCAGAAAAAACACATTCATGCATACAATAACGGTCAAATGGCTGTTGATAGTACGGAGCAAGCTTTTTCCGAAGGTAGTTTGCACTTAATACCGCATTTTGCGATATTCTCAAAAGACCTTCTTTACCTACTGTAAGCAGATAAGCATACGCTTTTAGTATCACACCAAAATTCCCATAAAATGGTGCGATGTAACCAATGCTTTCTGAGAAATCATATTCGAGACCATACGTACCTTCAGAATGTTTACATACCCTAGAAATCGGTAAGTATGGGACAAGTTTCTCAGCAACACCTACTGGCCCTGATCCAGGACCTCCCCCCCCATGAGGAGTAGAAAATGTTTTATGTAAATTTACATGCATAACATCAAAGCCTAAATCTCCAGGCCGAAGTCTGCCTATAATAGCATTTAGATTAGCACCATCACAATACGCTAATGCACCTACTTCGTGTACTAAACGACAAATTTCTTTAACATTTTTGTCAAAAAGACCAAGGGTATTTGGTGTCGTAAGCATAAAACCTGCAACTTCAGGTCCCAGGGCTTCCTTTAAAGCGTTCATGTCTACATTGCCATGACTGTCTGTTGGAATTTCCTTTGTCGTAAACCCTGCCATTGCGGCACTGGCGGGGTTTGTTCCATGTGCAGCATCAGGGATTAGCATAACCTTCCTTTTATAATCATGCCTAGCCTTGTGATATGCTGCCATCATCATTACACCAGTCAGTTCACCATGTGCTCCTGCAAGAGGTTGCATTGTAAACTGTGAAAATCCAAGAATTTCGCTTAAAATTCGTTCAGTCTCATAAATTATTTCCAAGGCGCCTTGTGTAAGAGAACTACCATATTTTAATTGAGGAAGAAGAGGATGTAGATTAGCAAAACCTGGGAGACTAGCGTTTTTTTCATGAAATTTTGGGTTATATTTCATTGTACAGGAACCAAGAGGGTAGAAAGTAGTGTCTATTCCTACATTCATATTACTCATCAGTGTAAAATGACGCACCGCATCTTGTTCCGTTACTTCAGGTAACTCGGCAGGTGTAGATCTCAGTAAACTTTCAGGTATAGCATGTGTTTCAGGAACATCGCAAATGGGCAAAGTTGAGCCGCGTCTGCCTTCTTTGCTTTTTGAATAAATCAGCTCCATAATACGGCCTCCATCGCAGTTGCAAATCCTTTGATTTCTTCACGGGTACGCTTTTCAGTAATTGATATTAAAAGCTGATTTTTTCTGCTCTTATAGTAAGTCTCCAGTGGAAATCCTGCAGCGTAGCCTTTGTCTATTAGTTTTTGTACTATTGTAGACGCATTTTCTGGAAGCTCAATAACAAATTCATTAAAGAATGGCCTATTACCAACTAGTTTAACGCCTCTGATTTGTGTTAGAATATCTTTTGCAAAAACAGCTTTCGATGCGCAGAGTTTTGCTACATCACGAAAACCTTCTTTCCCAAGCAGTGTCATATAAGCAGCAGCAGATAACAAACATAGATTTTCGTTGGAACAAATATTTGACATTGCTTCACTGCGGCGGATATGTTGTTCTCTGGTTTGAAGAGTTAACACATAGCCTGTTTTTCCAACTTTATCAACAGTTTGTCCTACTACGCGGCCTGGCATCTTGCGCATATATTTTTTGGTGGTTGCCATAACACCTAGATATGGTCCACCAAAACTTAAAGGTATTCCTAGACACTGAGCTTCTGCCGTAACAATGTCAAATCCCATCTCTCCGGGTGTTTTAAGAAGTGCTAGAGCTATCGGATAAACAGAACACACCGCTAAAGCGTGTTTTTTATGCACTTCAACAACAAAATTTGTCCAATTTTCAACAACACCAAAAAAGTTGGGAAATTGAACGAGCACACAGGCAGTTTTATCATCTATTGCATCCAGCAACAGTTGTTGGGCAGAATCTGTTATTCCCGCAGGTATTTCTACAAGTTCGACATCTAAATTATTACTGTAACAACGAATCATTTTTCTAAAAATGGGAGAAACAGCACCACATATTACAGCTCTTCTTTTTCTAGTAGTTCTTACTGCTAACATCATTGCTTCAAAAAGAGCAGTACCTCCATCATACAAAGATGCATTTGAAACATCCATCCCGGTTAAACGGCATATTGCTGTTTGATATTCAAAAATAGCCTGCAATGTCCCTTGAGATACTTCAGGCTGATATGGCGTGTATGCCGTATAAAATTCTGAACGACCTGTGATTTCTCCTACTGCTGCTGGGATCAGGTGATCATAATATCCTCCTCCTACAAAATTAACCAGGTCTGCTGCATTTTTGGCCGCCAACTTTTGAGTAATGCATGTTACTTCAAATTCTGAACGACCATATGGAATGTTAATTTCAGGATAAGGTTCAGTTATTTCAGCTTTCCCCCACATATCTTCAAAGTCAGCACAGCCAATAGCTTCAAGCATTTCCTGCCTATCAGAATCTGTATTGGCTATATAGGGCATTTTAATATCTCCTGTTTTACTCGTTAGCGATAAAACCTAGATTTGTTTCCTTGACAAACGTTCTTTAACTCAGATAAATCTATAAATTTTTAATATACGTATTATATTCATCTTCTGTCATTAAAGCATCTAAGGCAGATGCATCATCTATTTCTATTTTACAAATCCATCCATCTTCCTCAGGCGATTCGTTAACAAGTTGGGGGTTATCTTCAAGCTCTTCATTCACTTCAATTATTGTTCCATTAATAGGAGTAAGTACGTCTGTAGCCGCTTTAACAGACTCAACAACAGTAAGGACCTCCCCTATAATAGCCTCATTATCAACAGTTGGAACTTCAACAAACGTAATATCCCCAAGTTCTTTTGCCGCATAACTGGTAATCCCTATTATAGCAAGACTTCCTTCAAGCAATACCCATTCATGATCTTCAGTGTACTTCTTCATTTTTGTGCTCCTTGAATTAAACTGTAATATAATTAAGCCTGTTTTAAAAAAGACTTATATTTTCATACGCACTGTACCATCCTTATAAAATGGAGCAGTAACAACTCTACCAGGTAGAGTTTTGGTCCCAACCTTAAGCAACACCTCATCATCAACTTGCAGTTTATGTTCTGATCTTATATAAGCTAAAGCGATTGCCTTTTCAAGTAGTGGAGAAAACATGCCGGATGTAACGATGCCAATCTCTCTACCGTCCATTAATGATACGGCATTACCGTGCCTTGCCGCTCTGCGGCCTTCAAGAACTATTGGAGTCAAGATTTTAGTAACTTTAGAAGGATCTTTCAGTATATTTTCAGCAATAAAGTTTGTGTGTTTTTCAAGACCGATCATCGGAGAGAACCCTGCTTCAACTGGAGTAGTTTTTTCATCCATTTCGTTTCCGTAGAGTGGAAACCCAGCTTCAAGCCTCAATGTATCTCTAGCCCCAAGTCCAGCTGGTTTTACTTCTGAAAAAGCAGTCAAAATGTCCCAAAGTTCATTGACTTTATCTGCTGAAACATAAAATTCAAACCCTAGTTCTCCAGTATACCCAGTCCTGCTTAAGAGTGTAGGAATTCCGTTTATCGACGTTTTTATCCATTTATAATTTTTGGGAAGTTCACTTTTTTTAAAGCCGAGTTTTTCTAAAATATCAGCACTCAACGGCCCCTGCAAATCAAGCTTACCAGTAACTGGAGATTCATCAATAAGTTCTGTCGATTCTGAAAGAAGAGATCTTAAACGTGTGGCATCGTTATCTATTGTTCCTGCATTAATAACAATTAGAAATTCTTCTTCATCCATTCTGTAGATCAAAAGGTCGTCTAGTACGGTGCCGTGATCTGAAAGTAGGAAGTTATACCTCGCAGTTCCCACTTTCTGATTTGCAACAGCTCTTGGAAAAATCCAGTCAAGGTCTGCAGCTGCGCTAGGTCCTTTTATTATAAATTCCCCCATATGACATGTGTCAAAGAGGGAAACGTGTTTTCGTGTGTGATGATGCTCTGCTAAAATTCCTTCTGAATATTGTACCGGCATGTCCCAACCCCCAAAAGGAACCATTTTTGCCCCGAGTAGAACATGTTTTGCATTTAATGGCGTACTTTTTAAGTTTTTCATAATTAGATCATTTCCACTTTTAATATTCATGTAAAACTATTTATAAAAATATATGATTGAGTAAAAAAATGCAACATAGAAAAGCTATTTAAAAAACTACCTTTTCAAGAAGTTTAACAGATGTTTTTTCTTCTAAAGCCTTCAACTCACATTTAATCCCAAAGGGAATACTTATCATGGGATGACAATGCCCTGATTTAAAATTATATATAACCGGTTTTTCAAAATTGGTAAAAATATTTTTAAAAACATCAAGCAGAGAAAAATCTTCAGATTTTTCTTTATTACAATTCTTAAAATCACCCAGAATAACCCCATTGCAATCATTAAATTTACCAGCCAATTTTAGTTGGTTGAACATTTTATCTATTTTATATGTGTACTCGTTGATATCTTCTAGGAAGAATAGCCTCTGTGTTGTATTAATTTCATATTTTGTACCTAAACTAGCAACAACTAATGACAAAGAACCTCCAATTATTTGTCCTGTTGTTTCACCGTATCTTAATATTTTTATCTTCTCTCCATGTAGATTCGATAAGCCTTTTGTTTTACCTGTAATAATATTAACAAATGAGTGTTTAGTTGTATTATCAAAGTTGTCTGCAATACTTGTAGTTAACATAGGACCATGAATAGTAGCCAAACCTGCGAGTTCATTTATAGCAACATGAAGTGAAGTAATATCACTATAACCTATAAATAGTTTTGGATTATTTTTTATAATATCAAAGTTAATCTTATCCAAAATTCTTATGCAACCATAACCGCCACGGGCACATAAGAGTGCATCAATCTTTTTATCAGCAAACATGTCGTTAATATCATTTGCTCTTAAATCATCTTCGCCGGCAAAATTAAACCACGTTGAAAAACAGCTTTTGCCAAGTTTTACGTTAAATCCCAGCTCTTCAAGTTGTTTACAGCCTGCATGAACCTTGTCCAAAGCTATAAAGTTGGCAGGGGCAACTATGCCAATAGTGTCACCTTTTCTCAGCCCTTTTCCTTTTAACATATCCGCTCCATCGTATTAGTGTGATCTCAATGGTCTAAACAACTCTGTAAGGTTCCCACTCGGGTTCATTTTCAAAAATCCATCGATAATATTCTCTTTCCTGCAATTTTTCTGCCGCGTCTTCATCAACAATAACAGTACAGGTAGGATGCAATTGAAGAGCTGTCGCCGATATCATGGAAGTAATGGGTCCTTCAACAGCTTTCGCAAGAATATCAGCCTTTTCACGACCTGTTACGAGCATAATTATTCTTTTTGCCTCAAGTATAGTCCCCACCCCCATGGTTAGAGCTCGTTTGGGCATATCTTCTGGATTATCAAATAAAGGAGAATTTTGTGCAACTGTTGTTGGTGTTAGGGCTTTTTCTCTGGTTCGTGAACGTAAAGCCGATAATGGTTCATTAAAACCAATGTGGCCACTCCTGCCAATTCCTAGTAGTTGAAGATCTATTCCACCATTATCTATAATTAAATTTTCATATTCTTTACATGATTTAACAGTGTTTTTAACCGTGCCATCTGGTAAATAAGTATTTTTTATATTAATGTTTATTTTTTCAAAAAGGTGTTTATTCATATAATATCTATAAGAATTTTTGTTCGCAGGTTCAATTCCTAAATATTCGTCAAGATTGAATGATTTGCAGAATGTAAAATCCAAATTCATGATTGCCAGTTTATCATAAAGCTCTTCCATTGTTCTACCAGTTGCAAGTCCTAAAATCAATGTAGGTTTTCTCTTGACATAATCTGCTATGATATTTGCTGCAAGTGCTGTCGCACTTTCTTTATCTGATCTAATGATTACCTCCATTGTACTTCTCCTTTAAACTTAGTTTATAAGATTGTAATGATTGCGTATTAAATAAATTGCTCCCTTTGTGGCAGATTTACCAGGTTCACATAGGGAAATATTATCTTTGTTTGTTATGTACGGCATCAAAAATGACGACATCCCCCCTAAAAGATAACACTTTAAAGTTGAAGTTGATTTTTTATCTAACGCTTTTAACAGTAAATCAATCTCATTCCCTGCTTTTTTTAAAAGCTTCTCGGCATATTGGTCGTCTTTCTGTGCGGCTTCTATTACAAATGGCGCCAGTTTGGCAAATTGTGTAGAGTTTGAAGTATTTGCCCACGTTACAAAGTTTGATAAATTGTTATCAAAATGGGACAATATAAGGTCTGTTAAAATTGAAGGTTTAGTGCATCCATCAATGCTACTAAAAGTTAAACGAACTGCCTCCAATCCCAACCAGGCACCAATACCGGTATCTGCATGCGGAAATCCCCATCCGCCAACCCTATAAGTTTTTTCTGAATCAATCGTATATCCAATTATACCAGTGCCTACACTGACAATGCTTCCATCGCTTCCGTCATGCACTCCCAAACAGGCTATATGAGCATCAGACTCAAGAATAATGCTTGAGAAATTATGTCGTGTCTTCAGAAACTCTTTTTTTGCTTGTACTATTGAAACTCCGGCTAACCCCAACCCGATATGAAAATTATAGTTTTTGTTATCCAGAAAAATTGATGTGTCTTCTAGGGCTTTGCTTATAGCGTTGTTAATTGAATGCCATGCCTGCTTAACAGATGGTCCAATATTCGCAGCGCCTCCGATGGCTTCACCAATTTTATTGCCAGCAAAATTTTCAATTAAAACTTCAGTTTTGGTCCCCCCGCCATCTACGCCTATAAAAATATCTTCTTTCATCCCCTATTCCTTTTTAGAACTAATGGATTCGACAAGTTAAACATTCAGTGAACATCTAATGTTCACGTGCACACTTCTTCTCAAACATTCTGCACCACACGTAACCACCATAACATATTTTCCCCATCTGTTCATCACTAGCTGGTACTCCCCCTAATACCCCTGTGGTGATTGAAGACAAATCGTCTTTAGATAATTCCAACGGTTTTCTTTCCTCAATTAACTGTTTATCCTTCTTTATTTTTTTTCGTGCTTTTTTTTCTTTAGGCATTTTAAACTCCTTACATTACCAATCTATTTCTTTTCGTGTCAGCTCGATTCTAACAGGACAGCACAGATTTTCTGTACTTCTTATTGTCTCTTATTGATTTTTTACTTGCAACAGGTTTTTACAATTTTTGCGACAGTTTTATTTACGATAGACTCATTTGGCTTTATTTTTTTTAATTCTTCAAACATATAGTTAGCAATAACATCATATTGCAGTTTTCTACCCGATTTTACATTAACCATAAAATCTATATATCTTATTGCGCGATCAATAAGCTTGCTATTACTTGGGTAAAGAGATGTCATAAGATTACCTTCAAAAAAGCCTAAACGTCCCAGCACTAAAGTAGAAGCTGTGTTAAGCAGTAATTTTAAAAAAAGTTGTTCAAATAAGGGAGTTAGTTCAGAAACATTGAATGAAGCAATTTTTCCTTGAAAAGCAATCTCTATTGCATTCTCTATTTTTTTAATAGATAAAATATGTGAAGGTGCAGCATAGCTGTTTCTAAGTTCTATGATACTACGACTAAAATCAAACCCTAAAAGTCTTTTGAAGCTGGTTTCAAAGTTCCAGTTTAAAGTTCTTACAGGACGACCTAGCAACATTTTCCAAGCTTCTTCTACGTCCTCAGCCTCAGAAAAAAGTAAATAGCACCAGGAAGGTTTTTTATCTTCATCCAACTGATTTTCAAAAGGAACTAGGTTAAATGTAGGTGCCCTCTCTGTTGTGTCCGTAAGCACAGTTATTCCATATCTAGAATCTGTATCATACAATACATATTCATGATTTTCATAGGCATGTGCTTCATTAACAATGATATCTTTAAGAGGTGATATATCTGTGTTTTTTATAAACGATACAAAAAAGCCTAGTTCTTTTTCAATAGAACCATTGCAAAAAAGGGGCAACCCAATTCCAAGCATCAAGGCGGTTGTTGCTTGCATGCGTGTACTCCCAGTCAATGCCATCTGGCCCACATATAAACTTAAAGATATCACATTTTGATTATAAATAACATGATTCTTCATTCTTCCTTTTAGTGCTTTGTTGGTATTGCAATGCAAAAACCAAGGTTTAGTAGAAGTTTTTGAAGCATATTCAGTAGCGGAGAGAAGGAATGGAGACTCTCCGCTGGCACTAGCACTGATTAATAGATCGCCATCTTGAAATCCCGCTTTAATCAACTGCTTTACGCCAAGGCTGCCATGATCCTCGAATCCTTCAAGAGACTTTATCATGGCGCTGTCACCAGCAGCCAGAAGGCCAATAACATTTTCTTTTTTATCATCAGGAAAAGATTGTCTCCAAAGGTATTCAAGTAAGACAGCCAATCTGCCACTTGCACCGCAGCCGCAGAGATAAACACGATTCCCGCTTTTGAAGGTTTTATTGATCTGTTTTCTTAATTCTTCAAGCTGCGGAACATAGTCAAGCATTTTATTAACTGCTTTTATGTCCACATTTTGTAGTGTCTTTATTGCCTTGATTAAGTCTGTTTTTGCAAGCGTAGAAAGCTCATATGTCTCACTGTTCGGTAATTCAGTTTGTAATGGATGATTGCAAAATTTCCCCTGTTGCTCCAAAAACACTTTTATCCTGTTCTCAATATCTGTCATTGTTGTATTTTCATTCAATAAGAATAGATTTGCCTATAAAAAAGCAAAAGCAACGTTTATTTTACCTTTTGTCCATTAACAAAAACATGCACAGGAGAAAAGTTGTCATCAAGTATTACGATATCGGCAATATAATTTTCTTCTATTTTTCCCAGACGTTTTAGACCAAGGCTTTTTGCCTGATTATAGCTTGTAGTTTTTATTAATTCCGGTAGTGGTTTCCCTACAACTTTAGAAATATTTTTTAGCCCATTGTAATATTTTAAAGTACTGCCGGCAATAGCTCCATTTTTAACCAACTTTGCAACAGAATTTTCCACTTTAACATCAAGGCCCCCTAAATTATAATCTCCATCCTGGAGCCATGAAGCAGAGATACTGTCTGTAATTAAAGCTATTTTATTAATGTTTTTAGTTTTAAATACTAGTTGAAGCATTTCTGGGTTTAGATGTATTTTATCACAGA
>Ga0233446_1002186_pt1 | contig 12771 bp, 11 predicted proteins | sample SI_124_October20_4_FD_182780 | JGI IMG/M metagenome (GOLD analysis project Ga0233446, IMG submission 182780) | Seawater microbial communities from Saanich Inlet, British Columbia, Canada - SI_124_October2016_120_MG | ecosystem: Environmental > Aquatic > Marine > Inlet | place: Canada: British...
ATGTATTAATGAACTAAATTAGGTATGAAAGCCTAATTGCAGAACCTCAAACTGCATTATACAAAACTATATACAATAATATATTTTTATATATTATTATGTGTGGTTATATGTTAAAATATGAGGGAAGTTAATAAAAGAACTTCATGGTTTATAAAATATGGAATAATTTATAATATGTTTAATACTGTATCAACAAAAGTATTTGATTATAATTTATTAACATTTGAAAATGATTATAATCCTTCTACTGTAGGTTCTGTGAGAAGAACACCAGGTGTTTATACAACACATGAAGAATTAATTGTTATAAATAAATGAATATATAAAAATTGAATAAATAACAACAATTAATATATTATAAGGAGAATGAATAATACAGTGATTGATACTACTAATATTACTTTAAATGATGAAGAACAAAAATTATTAAATGAATATAATGTTGTATTAGATAAATATTTTGGTTATGAAACATTAAAAATAGAACAATTTAAAATTATTAATTCAATAATGAATAATAATGATACATTGGCTATATTTGCTACAGGAGCAGGTAAATCATTAAATTTTCAAATGACACATTTATTATCCAATAAAAGTATTATTGTTATTGGACCATTAATAAGTTTAATTTTAGATCAATATGAAGAAGTAGTTAGAAGAAATATAAATACTTGTATGTTTAATAGTTCAGTTAAAAAAAATGATATTAATAAAAGTAAGAAAGAATTATTAAATGGAAAAGCAAAAATAATATTTATGACTCCAGAATTTTTTATTAAATCTGAAGAGTTTATAAAAGAATTATATGAAAAAGATTATTTAAAAGCGTTTGCTATTGATGAATGTCATTGTGTAAGTGGGTGGTCTGATTTTAGAAAGTCATATTTAGATTTAAATTTAATAAAAGAGTGGTTGCCAAATATTCCAATTCTTGGTTTATCTGCTACATTATCAAAACATATATTAGATGATGTTGTTGATATATTAGATTTAAAAAATGTGAATATTTTTAAGGGAGATTTTGATAGACCTAATTTATATTTTGAAATTAAACCTAAAAATGAGAATACATTTAATAAGATTATTGATTTAATTAAAGATAATATTGAAGATTATGTTATTTTATATTGTTTAACAAGAAAAGAAACTGAAACATTAAGTTATGAAATTAATAATAATGGTTTTAAATGTAATGCTTATCACGCTGGATTATCCACAGAACAAAGAGATGATATTCAAACTAAATTTATTTCTGGTGAATTTAGAATTATTTGTGCTACAATAAGTTTTGGATTAGGAATTAATATTCCAAATGTTAAGTTAGTAATTCATTATAATTGTCCTCGTAATTTAGATGGTTATATTCAAGAAACCGGAAGAGCCGGGCGTTCTAAAGATATTCAAGCTAAATGCTATTTGTTTTATTGTAATAAAGATTTCACAACTCATAAATATTTTTTATCCAAAATGGATGATGGATTTTTAAAAAGACACCAAGAAAATCAAATTAATGAAATGGAAAAATTTTGTCATTCAACTAAATGTCGTAGAAAAATTATATTAGAAAATTTCGGTCAAATTAAAGAAAGTTGTGATAATTGTGATAATTGTTTAAAAAATAAAAAAAAAATAATTAAATTAAATTATTATATTGAAACTTATTTATTTTTAAGTGTTTTAAATAAGGTTAATGATAAATTTGGTTCTGGTATGATTATTAATGTTGTATTGGGCTCAAAAACGGTTAAAGGTGATTTAAATCAATTAGCTGAATATGGAGCCGGTAAAAGATTTGGTAATTCTAAATGGTGGAAAAACTTTTTCTTAATATTAAAAATTAATGAATTTATTATTTCAAAACAAATTAAGGGAAGTTTTGGCTCTACCATTTCTCTTTCTTTTAAAGCTAAAAAATGGTTAAATGAACAAAAAAATAAATATCACAATTCAAATGCTCTATTATCTACAACAGATTTTGATGAAAAATTAATGTTTGAACCAATTGATTATGATAATACAGTCCCAAAAAAACCAAAAAATACTAAAATTGATAAAAAAGTTATGTTATAAATTTTTATATAATTAAAAAAAATTAAATTATTATTTATTATTCTTTGTATTTTAATCCTAATTTTTCATTTCTATTTTTAAAATAATCTATTAAAAATATTCTTCCTTGATGAAACATTGTTAAAGATACAATTGCTTTTGCTACACCAACACCCTGACCTCTAAAAATACCCTTTAAACCAAATTGTCTACTATCTGATACAACTTCTTTTACTGCTTCAATTAATCCAATTGGTTTATTTTTTATTGATGATGTTTGCATAATTACTTCTAATCTTGATAAAGGATTTGTCATAATTATATATATTGGACTAACTATTGCTGATGAAATTAATCCAGTTGTAAATGTTCCTAAATTTCCATTTGAATTTAATTTTTTTTGAATATATTTTTGTAATTCAGGCTGTCCTACTAATCCAGTTGTAGCACTTGCTAATGAATGACCCATTAATGGTAATGTTCCTCTAAATAATGGTTTATATTTTTGTTCTGCACTTTCTTTTAATATTTCTTTAATAGATTTTTCTTTTCCAGTTATTTTATAAAATGCTCTTTGTTGTTTTTCAATCATTCTTATTGGATTTATAAATGGTGCTGAAAAAATAGATGCAAATGTCGCCGCCATTAATCCTGGTGTTCCTTCTTCACCCATAATAAATGAATATCCAAGAAAAAATCCAAATTTTGGAACTCTTTTAAATCCAACACCAACTAATCTTGGATACAATCCAGACATTGACGCTGATAGTGGATGATTTTTAAATACTTTATTTACCTCCATTGTTGCTATTTTTGGCTCTACATTTTTACCATTCATATCTTTAGCATATTGTTGTATCAATTGTCTATAAGCAGTTATTGGATTATCAACCACCGTTTGAAACATTGAACCTCCTAAATATGCAACCATTGTTTGAAATGGAGTAATACCATTTTTTTTTATTTCAAAATAATCTTTTGGAATAATATTAATCATATAATTATGTTATAAATTTTTATATAATTAAAAAAAATATTATTTATTATTATTTATATTAATTGCAGATACTTTAGTTGTAAATATAAAACTAAATATACTTAATACATAAGAATATCTTTTAATACTTTCATTTAAATAATTATCATCATCAAATAACTTTGTAAATTTCATAATATTATATATTATAATAAATTTATTTTAATATTATTATTTTTGTATATAAGTATCAAATCTATCACCCTCTTTTATTTCAATAATTTTAAATAATTCATGGTCTTCATCATTTCCATAATCATTATTTAATTCTTTTATTCTTTTTTTTATATATTCTAATGCAATATCTTTATTAAGAAATATTACATTTTCATTTTCAAATGTTTCGTGTTTTACAACATAAAATATCATTAAATATTATTATTTTTAAATATTTAATTATAAAAAATTATTTAATCATTATCATCATCAAAATATAAATCACTTATTTTTGTAATATAACATATTTTAATATGTTTAAAACCAATATTTTTTTCTTTATATATTAATTCTGTTTTATAATTATTATCATTATCAAAATTATAACATTTAACAAAATCCTTTAAAATATCACAATGATTAACTATTTTACCACTTGTATTTAAAGAATTAAATTCATCTTTAATAAATCCATCTTTTTTTAATTTTTCTGGAATAATTTCTCTTGCATCATATACATCTTGTGATTTTTCAAATTTATCTTTATATTTTCCAATAATATAACAAAAATCTGCTTCTTCTACCATATTTAATTTTATTCATTAATATTAAATTAAGTTCAATTTTTATTTAAAAAATATCTTGGAGAGTGTTAGTTATATCAATGTTGTTGTATGAACCACCTTTTTTTTCTGTTTCAAAAGTTAATATGTTATTGAACTCAGAATGCATTTTTTCAATTGTGTAAATATCATTATCACCATATCCAAATAATTTATTTATAAAATCTATTAATTTTTCATTTTTGAAATATCCATCAATGTTTTTTAAACTTGGATTTTTTATGTTTTCAAAATAAGTTTCAAATTCTGCTGAACTTTTTTTTTTCCAAGTTTGTTGATATAATCGTTGATCTATATATACTCCACTAATTAGTTGTAATATAAAAGTACCTACAGACCATATAATTTGTTTTTCACCTTTATCTTTAGTATTTTTTATGGGATAAAATGATAAAGATTTAATATTATCTTTTATATCATATTTTTGAAGTGATCCAATATCACCAAATTTAATTTTATAAGTCTCTTTACCTTCACATTTATATAACATATTATCTATTTTTAAATCAACATAATATAAATTGTCTTTTGACATTTCATAAAAAACATCAATGACAAAATATATTATTTTTAGATATTCACTAACAGTTAATAAATTTTTGTATATATAATCTGCTACAAATGTATTTATAGGATTATCTAATAATTCTAATATAATATTATTTTGGTCTATAATATGATTAAAAATAAACTTATCTTCATATTTTTTTTCTTTAAGTAAATCATATGCTTTTATATCATCATTTAAACTTCCAGATTTTATTGCTTGTTTAATTAAAATATTTTTATTATCATCAGATGTGTATAAAACAACATTATTAGTACCCTTTGCTAATACTTTATTATATTTAAATAATTTGTCATTAATTGTAATATTTTCATTTTGTTTAAAATTAATTTTTGTATTAATATCAATATTATTTATATCAAAAGTATTTAAATCATTACAAATTGATTTTCTTGATTTTCTATAAAATTCCCAAGTAAATATACTTTCTGGTAAATATAAAAATTCTCCAAAGTCTTTTTTATTTGAATATTTACTAAATTTATCTGTATCATTTGGAACATAATTTTTGATATTAAATAGTGCATCAGTATAAATATTCATTTCTGAACCTTTTACACATTTTCTTATAAATAAACTACCATTAGCAAGAGCACTTGACAATATATCTTCACTAATACAAGTCCCTAACTTGATATTTTCTAAGATTTTTAATTTATCAAATGATAATTCAGATTTAAAAATAAAGTAAGAATTGCCACTTTCATTTTGTTTTTCATCAACATAATCGGAAAATAATAATATGGCTCTTCTCCATACAAATTTAATAATTTTAATTAAATTAAAATAATTATGTGTTTCTTCTTGAGTATATCCATAACCAATATTTTCAACATCACCATATTTACCTCCAGTTAGGATATTTGAATTAATATCTATTAGGTTATCTTTACATACAATACATAAAGACATAATATTGTAGGCATTAATTATTTTTTTTAAATTGATTGTAAAGTATTCTGAAGGATGCCATATAGGTAATTTATTTGGTATTAATCTTAAATTTTCTTTTTCAATATTATTTATTAATGATAATATATTTTCATCAAATTTATCAGATATTTTACCAGTATTATTACATTTATTATTAACATATTTGGTAAAACTAGCATCCCTAAAAATATTTTCAGGACTAATAGTAAAAGAAGTCCAATCATTATATGTTAAAGATTGATCGTAAATATTTTTAGCCGTAAATTGATTTTTATCATTTGTATCTGGATTTTTAATTTTAAGTTCCTGAATACCTTTTTCAGACCATTCTTTATCATAATCAATATTTACTTTTTTACCATCTTTTAAATAAGTATTTTTTAATTCACCATCAACTTTCTCTACTCTTTTTACGTAATATTCTTGTAATTTTTCTGGATTATAATTTGATGCTATACCAGTATATAATGGATAATTTTTATCTTTTTTAAATAACTCAAAAAATAACCATGTAATTCTTGGTAAGTAAATATATAAATTATTATCTAAAGTTGTAATCTTTTTATCTTTTAAGTCTAATTTTGGATATTCATTATTTTCCCCAAAATTAGACTTAAAATCCAAAATTTTTTTTTTATCTTCATCATCAAATAAATATACAATTTTATTTGGGTTTGTTATTTTTATATCACTTAGTATATTTTTAGTATATAATTTTTCTAAAGCATCTAAATTAATAAGTCTAGTGTGATTAATAATATCATTTCCTTTGAAATGTTGTTTAAATGCTAGACCAAAAAATACTTCATCTGAATTAATACAAGAAGCTGTCATAGATGGATTATTCCAATCCCAAGAACCAGTCACTTGTTTAAACAACACATCATATTTACCTTTATTAATAGGAATGATATTATCAAATTCTTCACCATAACAAGTATATTTACCTTCTTTTTTATAAGTTCCAATATAATTACCTTTAGCATCAATTTGCTTATCATCAAATAATATATTTAAATGAGAACAATCTAAAGCAAATATAGCATTCCACCAATTCCAATCATAAATAGTTGCTCCATTGTTCTCTTCTCTATTAAAATTATATGGTTGAGAGTATTGCCATCCAGGATATTCTCCATTTCTTGGCTTAAACCAACTTTTATTATCTATAAGAAATTCTTTTTTGATAACACTATAATTATATAATGGCAGACATTGTTGTAAAAAGACAATTTTTTTATAAAATCCAAAAGGTTTATTTTTCATAGCATAATCAATAGCTAATAAAGTTGCTAAACTAAGACTAATATTACCCCATTTAGTTTTAACCCAATGATCTTGATCACATATCATAAAATTGTTTTTATTTTTAAATAAATTCATCCATTTGGTACGTATATCATTAGATATATCAATTTTTAAAGGATGAATAACAATGTGTAAAGTTTCATCAGAAGTTTGTATAAATTTTTTCCAATGTTCTACAGATGTTTCATCAGTTGGCATATTTCCAATCATCACAATTAAAATATTATTATTATTACATGAATATAAATTTTGTAAATTTATTTCTTTTTGGTCTGGTGCTTTAACTGTTATAGAAAAAGCATCTTTAATTTTACTACAAATAGAATTATTACTATCAACATTAAATTTTACACATAATTTTGAAAGATATTTAAGAACTTCTTGTTCTGACATTCCAGCGGTTTTATTCATCATCAAAAGAACACAGAATTGTAAATAGATAAGGAAAATAAATTTTTCTCTGTATTGTGGCATTTTAGAACTACTATGACCTTTAAGAAGACTTAAGGGGGTAAATCCAAATAATTTAATATATTGTTGTTTAGTATTATCATCAAAACGGTTAAAATAAGCGGAAGAAAGTTGTAAGATTTGATTTAATTGGTGCATACTAACACCATATACACCGCCAGATTGTGTATTTGAATTTAAAAGATTATTTAAATATTCCATTTATATAATATTATTTATATTATAATTAAAAAAAATTAATTATAAATTCTTTTTTAAAAAATATCTTGAAGAGTATTTGTTATATTAATATTATTGTATGAACCACCTCCTTCAATATCAGATTCAGAATTAGTATCAGAATCAGAATCAGAATTATCTGTTCTTCTTTTTTTAATTTCATCACTTAAAACAAAATTAGTATTGCCTTGTTTCTTAGTATTGGTATTTTTGACGCGTTCCTTAGTTATTTTCGTATAAAATTCTTCATCTTTTTCTAAATTCTTTTCTACATAATCCCAAAATTCGCTTATATTATTATAATTATCTGTTTTTTTAATAAATATATAAACCTCATCATTATGTTTTAAAAATTCAAATTGTAAATCTATTTTATTATCTTTGTCTCTTTTTCGATTGTTATTTAAATATGATAAGAATCTATTTTGCATATTTTCTTTATCTCGTTTTCCTCCTTTTATATTAACATTTTCATCATCAAATTTGTTTTTTAATAATTTCATATATTTATCTTCAAATTCTGTGATTGTATATCTTTCTATATCATTTTCTTGTAATTCAAAATCTTGATTGGTGATTTTTGTTTCATTAACATTTTTTGTTTGATTAACATTAATATTTGGTTGTTTATCTTCATCCCATTCAGCATCATCACTACTACTACTACTACTACTAGTACTATTAGCCTTTACTTTTTCTAGAAGTTCAGTATTATAATATTTTGTAGCATCTTCTTCTTTAGCTTTCTTTTTATCATCTTCTTCTTTAGCTTTTTCTTTAGCTTTTTCTTCTTTTTCTTCATTAAATTTATCTCCTAAAAATTTCCAAAAATTATCTTCATCTTTATAATTATCAGAATTTATAATAGAAATATAATCTTTATTATTATAAGTAAATATATTATAGTTTATTTCATATTTTGTCAGTTTTTTTAAAGTTTGTTTGTATTTTATACTTTTATTAAAATCGAATATTAATGGTTTTCTACCACCAGTTTGTTTTAAGATTATTTCTTTATATTTATTACAAAACTCATTAAGTTCCATAACAAATAATTCAGTATCCAGTTTATCCAAAGTTAGTGGTGGTTGTTTTTCTTCATTAATTTTTTTTTCTAAAAATTTCCAAAAATTATCTTCATCTTTATAATTATCAGAATTTATAATAGAAATATAATCTTTATTATTATAAGTAAATATATTATAGTTTATTTTATATTTTTTCAGTTTGTTTAAAGTTGGTGCGTATTTTACACCTTTAATAAGATTTAATATTAAATCTTCTCTACTATAATTTCCACCCCCTTGTTTTTGGCTAAGTTTGTTATATTCTTCAAGAAACTCATTAAGTTCCATAATAAATAATTCATCATCTAGTTTATTTGGAGTTGGAGAAGGAGTAGATGATGGTTTCTTTGGAGGAGGAGGTGGAGGAGGTGATAGTTTAGGAACAATTGGTATTGGTGGTTTTTTAATAAAAAATAAATATGATTGTGCTTTAATATCTAAATTATTTATTTCATCTTTAGTTTGTTCAATTTGAATTTCCTTATCTTCATTATTATATCTATACCATTTGTTCTCACATTTATAATATCCAATATAATGACTACCTACTGGATAATATATAGCATTTAAAACATAATCATTATGTTTAATATCATTTATTTTACCAGCACCTAATTCTATTAATTGAATATAATATGTACTATCAACATTTTGATTATCTTCATCATATAAACGAACATCATCACATAAATTATTAATTAATTGAATTACAGGGCTAATATCACCAGAACCATTACCATCATTAGGCATAATATAATCAGATGATATTTTATCATTTGGAAATTTTGTATTATAATAATTAACAAATTTTTCAACAAAATCTTTTTTTAAATTTGCTTTATCTGTTTCTTTTTTATATTCTATATAATTTATTATTGATTTTAATAATTCTTTAGATTCTTTATTATTTTCTTCTAATAATTTATTTAAAAACTCTTTAAATAAATTATTAAACCTATCAGCAGAAATAACAACAAAAAATGTATCCAACCAACAATCATTTTGATTTTGTTTAAACTTAGTTATATTTTCACAATTAATTTTATCTATTTTATCTTTATCTTGTTCTTCTTCTTCAACTTTTCTTTGAGCTTCTTCTTCTTTTAGTCTTTCTTGTTCGAGTTTTTCTTGTTCGAGTCTTTCTTGTTCGAGTCTTTCTTGTTCTTTAGCTTGTTCTTCTTCTTGTTGTTTTCTTTGGCGTTCATCTTCTTCTTGTTGTTTTCTTTGGCGTTCATCTTCTTCTTGTTGTTCTCTTTCAGCTTGTTCTCTTTCAGCTTGTTCTTTTGCTTCTCTTTCAGCTTGTTCTTTTGCTTCTCTTTCAGCTTGTTCTCTTTCAGCTTGTTCTTTTGCTTCTCTTTCAGCTTGTTCTCTTTCTGCTTGTTCTTTTGCTTCTCTTTCAGCTTGTTCTCTTTCAGCTTGTTCTCTTTCAGCTTGTTGTTGTTGATTTTGTTGTTGTTGATTTGATTGTTGTTGTTGTTGTTGTTGATTAGATTGATTTTGTTGTTGTTGATTAGATTGATTTTGTTGTTGTTGATTAGATTGATTTTGTTGTTGTTGATTTTGTTGTTGTTGTTGTTGATTTTGTTGTTGAGATGGAGGTCTTCTACTTGGTGGATTTCTACCACTTGGAGGAGGTGAAGATATTTCACTTAAAGAATTTTTAATTTTACTACAAATAGAATTATTACTATCAACATTAAATTTAACACATAATTTTGAAAGATATTTAAGAGTTTCATTTTCATTCATTCCAGAGGTTTTATTCATCATCAAAAGAACAATAAATTGTAAATAGATAAGAAAAATAAATCTTTCTCTGTATTGTGGCATTTTAGAACTGTTATGACCTTTAAGAAGGCTTAAGGGGGTAAATCCAAATAATTTAATATATTGTTGTTTAGTGTTTTCATCAAAACGATTAAAATAAGCAGAAGAAAGTTGTAATGTTTGATTTAATTGGTGCATACTAACAGCATATACACCGCCAGATTGTGTATTTGAATTTAAAAGATTATTTAAATATTCCATTTATAATATATAATTAATTAATAAATTAAAAATTGAAATAAATAAAATTATAAATTAGATTATAAGTTTTTTAATAATGCTTCCATTCATAGAAAAATATAAGCCTAAAAAGATTAAAGATTTAATACTTAATGATATTGTTAAAATTCAATTTGAAACATATATTGAAAATAAAGAAATACCAAACTTAATATTAACAGGTGATACAGGAGTAGGAAAAACATCATCAATACATTGTTTAATAAGAAATATATATCATCGTGAAAATATAAATGATATGATATTTGAGATAAAATCAACAGAGGGAATAGATATTCAAAAGCCATTAACAACATTTTGTAAAAATTTGGTTATATCAAAAGAAGGATATTCAAAAAAAAAGTTAGTAATAATAGATGAATCTGATAATTTATTAGATAAAACAAAAAGATTAATAAGTAGTTATTATTCAAAATATGAAAATGTGTCATTTGTTTTAACTTGTAATAATTTAAATAATATAATTGAGAGTATGCAATCAAGGTCAACAGTATTCTCATTAGATGATATTAATAAGGATAAGGTATTAGATAAAATGAAGTATATATGTGAAAATGAAAATATAAAATATGATATGGAAAGTTTAAAATATTTGTATAAAATATCAAATAATGATATAAGAAAAATGATAAATAATTTGGAAGTATTAAATTATTCAGGAAAGGAAATAAATATAGAAAAAGTAAATGAATGTTTTGGAATACCATCAAATTTTATGTTTGATAAATTATTAGAATACATTAAAAATAAAGATATTAATAATATAACATTAATAATAAAAAATTTTAATGATGAAGGTTATTATGCCACAGATATTATGACATATTTTATTCAATATATAACATTTAAAGAATTAGAAAATAATGATTATAAAATGAAAATAATAAATCATATATCAAAAACATTATTTGAAATAAGTGATTTATCAATAAATAATTATTTACAATTAAGTTCTTGTATTTATGAATTATTAGATATTTAAAAAAAATTATTTTTTATATAATATTCTATATCATCAATTATATAATAATTTCTAAAAACAACATCTAATTTAATAAATGAAGATTTATTATATATATAATTTTTATATTTAATGTTAAATTCTTTATTTAAAATTGTTTTTAAAGCTTTAATATAATTATTTAAATTATGTTTTTCGTGATTTGGATGTAAAATATTAACTGTTTTATATAATACAGGAATAAAAGGATATACTTCTTTATTTTTAAAACATTTATATATTTCATTAAATAAACAAGTTTTAAAAGATTTTTTAATAATTTGTATTGAATAAATCATTTAATTATTAAATATAAAAAACTAATTATTAAATCTTATATATATTATACTCTATATCAGGATTTAAAACAATTATTCCTTTTTTAATAATTTTTAAATTACCAATAATTTTATTACTAATCTTATCATAATCAGCAGTTAAATAATTTTTCATATAAATATCATCACTTAATTTAATATCATCTTGTATATATTTGGTTTTATGATAATAAATTTGACCTATAAATACTTTATAATAATCATCTAAATTTTTAGAAATAATTAAATATCGCTTTTTACTATCTAAATCAATAATTTCATTATTTTTAATATCAATAAAATTTTCATTTTCGTCTATTAACCAGTTATTCATATTTAAATTATACCCAATACATATAATTGTTGTACTATTAAGAACTAAATATATATTTACATCTTATAATATTTTTATTAAAATATTATTTACGATTTATAATCTTCATATTTTATTTTTTTAATATTTTATTTTTATTTTTTATTTTATTTTTATTTTTTAAATAAAAATAAAAACTAGTCATATTAAATTATTTTTAATTTATTTAACAATAGAATATTATATTCTTCTTTTTTATTTTATATTTTTTTATTATAATATTTGAGAATATAATTTAAAAGAATTTCTATAAATATTACTTAATTTTTCTTTAAATTCTTTTTTAAATTCTACTATTATTTTTATTACATCTGCATAACTATTATTTATACTTCTATTTATCTTATTTTTTAAAACCGAAAATACTGTTTCTATTGGATTTGTTTCTGAATGATATGGAACATTATATATTAAATGCATTTTCTCTTTTTTTACATATTCTTTTAACTTTTTTGTTCTATGTATTACACAATTATCCATTAAATATGACATTTTATTTTCTTTATCTTTTCTTTTTAACTTTTTTATAAATTTTAAAAACTTATCACCATTTAATGCTTTTTTAACTATAGAAAAAT
>Ga0233446_1002190_pt1 | contig 12751 bp, 10 predicted proteins | sample SI_124_October20_4_FD_182780 | JGI IMG/M metagenome (GOLD analysis project Ga0233446, IMG submission 182780) | Seawater microbial communities from Saanich Inlet, British Columbia, Canada - SI_124_October2016_120_MG | ecosystem: Environmental > Aquatic > Marine > Inlet | place: Canada: British...
TTGGCTCTAGTGTTAAATGTTGGGTTTTGAGTGTTGAATTAATAAAAAAAATCAAGAAATGTCAAAAAATCTATAAAAATTTGAGTTTCATTTAGAATTCAACACCTAAAATTCAACATTATGTTCCAGAAAATACCTTTTCGTGGGACATCTATTTAGTGTTTGAAGCATAGCGTCAACCAACACTTGCTTAACTAATATGTCAAAAACTAAGCAAATCTGAGCGTTCAGAGTTGAAAGAGCTTCATATGTCTAAAAATGATCGAAAGGCAGCCGATCGGATAAAAACAAAATAATGCAAATTTCAAAAAATGCTTTTTTATATTTCCTTGACAATTCTCTCCTCAATCATGTTGCAAATAAAAAAGTATTTGGTTATAATTAGTAATATGAATTATTTAAACAGAAACGTCGTTGATTAAAACGGATGTTTCATAAAAAATAAAAACGGATGAAATTATTATCAAACTATATTCAGGATGGTGATTTAATGAAAGACAATAGTAGTTCTTTGAAAAAATGTGAAATCAGCCTGATAAATATAAAGAAAACATACGTAATGGGAGAAGTGCAAGTACCTGTTCTTCATGGCATTAATTTGGAAATATTTAAAGGTGAAATAACCGTTATATTAGGCGCATCCGGTTCTGGCAAAACCACTCTGATGAATATAATTGGTGGAATAGAACACCCCACTGAAGGTGAAATATGGTTCGAAAAAAAGAATCTTACTAAGTTAAACGATAAAAAACTAACTTTATACAGAAGAAATAATATTGGTTTCATTTTTCAATTCTACAACCTTATCCCAACTCTTACCTCAAAAGAAAATGTTGAAGTTTCCACACAAATATCATCAAATCCAATGGATCCAATCGAAGCGTTAAAACTAGTCGACATGGCAGATAGAATCAATCATTTCCCTTCTCAAATGTCAGGTGGTCAACAGCAGAGAGTCTCTATTGCAAGAGCCTTGGCAAAAAATCCTACCTTTTTGCTCTGTGATGAACCAACTGGAGCTCTGGATTTTAAAACAGGACAACTTGTTATTGAAACTCTAGTAAATCTAAATAAAAAACTCGGAACTACAATTGTAATAATTACACATTGCATACCTTTAGCAGACTTAGCACACAGAGTTGTTCACTTAGGCAGTGGTGTCATTAAAGACACAGTCAGAAATGAAACACAGCGCCCAGTTAAGGAGATTGTTTGGTGAGTTCCGTTTTAAACAAAAAACTTAGAAGAGATATTCTGAAATCTAAAGGAATGCTTCTTGCCGTAATTGCAATCATTGCGGTAGGCGTAAGCTTCCTTGTAGGAATGGCTGGAACATTCAACAACTTGACTAATGCTAAGACAAGTTACTACTCCAAATGTAATATGGCTGCTTTTTGGATAGATTTAAAAAAAGCTCCTAATTCAACGATAGAAAAAATATCTTCTCTTGATGGTATTTCAGCAGTACATAAAAGAATATTGTTCCCAGTAGTCGTTGATATTAAAGGAGTTGACGCCCCATTAAGCGGCACAGTCATCTCTATGCCATCCACAAGAACTAAGGTAATAAATGACGTTGTTATGCTTAAAGGATCTTACTTTACAGAAGATAAAAAAAATGAAGTAATCGTCTCAAAAGAGTTTGCTGCCAAACGGAATATAACCCCCGGTAGTTTCATTCATCTTATAATGAATGGACAGAGGAAAAAACTGTTTGTTGTGGGAATCGGCATATCCAGTGAATATGTCTACATGGTCCCCCCTGGAAGTATCGTCCCTAACCCCACTGAATATGGAGTGTTTTGGATAAAACAGAACTATGCTGAAGATATTTTTGGTTTTAACGGGGCGTACAATAATCTGATAGGCTTGCTCTCGCCTCAAGCACAGGAAGACCCAAGATTAATTATAGAAGAAATAACAAATAAGCTTAAACCCTATGGAGTTTTTACAAGTTATATTCTAAAAAATCAGCCATCAAATATGGAATTGACTTCTGAATTAGAAGGATTACAGATATTTTCAATACTCTTGCCTATATTGTTTCTCGGTGTTGCTGCATTAATTCTCAATGTCGTAATGCTTAGAACAACAGAACAGCAGCGGGTTGTTATAGGTACTCTAAAAGCTCTTGGAGTTTCTAATCAAGACATATTATGGTTCTTTGTAAAATACAGCCTATTAATCGGCATTACAGGAAGTCTTGTTGGATGTTTGTTGGGTTACTGGCTAGCTGGTTTAATGACAAATATGTACCAACAATTTTATACATTTCCTGAATTGAACAACCTTTTTTACCCATCAACAATGCTTGTTGCGCTGTTTATATCTTTGATATTTGCAGCCTTTGGTTCAATTAGAGGCGTAAGAGCTATGGTCAAACTAAGTCCTGCCGAAGCCATGCATCCACCTCCTCCTCAAACAGGCGGGAAGATTTTTTTTGAGAAATGGACTTGGCTTTGGTCAAAGCTCGACTTTCGCTGGCAAATTGTTTTTAGAGGTATTTTTCGAAACAAAGGTCGTACAATGATTGGGCTGTTATGTGCTGCCATGGGTGCAGCACTTGTATTTATGGCTTTAGCTATGGCAAACTCTATTAGTTATATGGTTTTTTTCCAATTCAACAATGTTATTCACAGTGACTATACCCTAAATATTAGAGATGAAGTAGATTATGGTGCCCTTTACGAGGCTAAACGTCTTCCAGGCATCACTTATGCTGAACCAGCACTTCTTGTCCCATGTAATTTCAAGAATGGTCCTTATCATAAAAAAGGCGCAATAACAGGTTTAATAAAAAAGCCAAAACTTGTCACCCCATGCAATATTAAAGGTCAACAAATAAAGATTCCATCAACCGGTCTACTAATGACCAAGAGACTGGCAAAACTACTTCATCTTGATATAGGAGATACGGTTGATTTTACTCCAGTCAAAGGATTAAGGCAAACCCATAAAGTACCTATTTCAAATATTATAAATAGCACATTTGGGTTGTCTGTATTTGCAGATTTTAAATATTTAAACCATCTTATTTCAGAAGAATCTGCCATATCAAAAATTCAGCTTAGAGGTAAGCCAACACCTCTACAGAACAAAACACTTCTATCACGGATCAAAAAATACCCCAAATTGGCATCATTTACAGAGATTAAAACAGATGAAAAACTTATGCAAGCTACATTTGTGAAAAATATGAATACAATGGTCTATATGATGATTATATTTGCAGCTATTATCTTTCTCGGATCTATATTAAACTCATCTCTTATCTCCATATCTGAACGGCAAATGGAAATAGCTACTTTCAGAGTTCTTGGCTATTCGCCTATAGAAATAGGAAAAATCTTTCTAAGAGAAACATTGATGATTAATCTCATAGGTTCAGTTCTAGGCATACCTATTGGTTATTTTTTAAATTACGGAACATCATTGGTGTATCAAAATGATATGTTTTCAATGCCATGCTATGTAGAATTCTCTTCTTATTTTTGGACGATGATATTAGCCCTGGCATTTATTTTTATAGCGTATTTTATCACACAAAGAACCATTTCAAAAATGGCTTGGTTAGAATCACTAAATGTTAAAGTATAAAAAATTAATCTATAGGCAAGGAGAATTTCGATCCAATTTCGAAAAAATAGATCAAGTATATAATAATTATTGGAGGATTTATGAAAACAATTAAATGGATTATTGGGATTGTAATAGCTTTACTGATAATAACCTGCATCATCTATTCTAAAATGCAGGGAATCCCTGTTCAAGCAAAAAAAATCACGAAAGGAACAATTAGCGAATATATTGAAGAACGAGCAGTTACAACCCTGTCTGATTTGCATAAAATAACAATGCCGCTCTCCGGAAGGATCAAACCAATACATCTGGCACCAGGAACCAGTGTAAAAAAAGGACAGATTATAGCTCAACTAGACAAGGAAGATTTGCAAACCGCTGCAACAGAGGTTAAAGCAAGGATTAATGCAATAAAAGGACAGATAACACTCGGTAAATATAATGCTTTGGAAACTACTGCCCTGATTCAAGCTGCTAAAGGGCTTATGATAATGGAAGACCTGATCAAAGTATCAGAAGAAAAAGTATTGGCGAATAAAAGTATCTATAAATTTGCTGAAGAATATGAAAAATCTCTCTCTGATAGCGGTGAAGCCATAAGCCGTATTAAAAAAGAAAAAGCAAAGAAAAATGTTGCTGTTAAAAAAACTGACCTTGGAACAGCAAAAATTATGCACAATGTTTTCAATATCATGCACTCAATAAGTAAACTTGCTCCTGCATATATAAATGAATATATAAATAGCAAAAAGCTGCATGGCCATATACTGGCAAGTCGATTGGCTGAGGCACAAGCTGCTTTAAAAGAGGCTGAGCTTAACCTGAAACGCTGCGACATAAAAAGCCCTATTGATGGTATTGTTCTCAATAAATATATATCAAATCTACGTTTTTTACCGGCAGGAACTCTCCTAATGGAACTAGGAAATTTAGATCAACTTCAAATAACATCAAACATCCTCTCTGAAGAAGCTGTTAATATTAATACCGAAAATGCTGTTGATATTTTTGGAGCTGCTATTGGGGTTATTCCTATTCAGGGTAAAGTCATTAGAGTCGACCCAAAAGGATTTACAAAACTTTCCTCTCTCGGTGTAGAGCAGCAACGTGTCCATGTAAAAATAGCATTTAACAAAGATAGTTTAAAGACTCTGAAGAAAGCAAAAAAACATCTTGGAGACAAATTCCGTTTACAAGTTAAAGTTTATACTGCTTCAAAAAACAATGTTTTAAAAGCACCAAGAACCGCTTTGTTCAAGGGTAATAATGGCGGTTGGAAAGTTTATGTAATCAAAGATGACAAAGCAATGATCCAAGATATTACCGTAGGATTAATCAATGATAATGAAGCAGAAATCCTCAAAGGTTTAAGTGAAGGAGACGAAGTAATTCTTGCTCCGTCTAATACACTGACTGACAGAGCAAGAGTAAGTTATTAATTTCAGTATGCGTCTATATTGCTTCTTAGTTCAAAGTCAAGTTTCCATTTGCTATCCGAGGCTTCATTGAAACACCATATCTGCATTGTTCCAGTTTCTGTTAATTCACTACGTAGCTTAATAGGAATTAAACTACCTGGAGGTACATCATCTGCTGCAGGAAGAGTTGCGGATACTGATGGCATTTCTTCCAAGTCACTGTCACTACCAACATCATCAATAATAGATCCATGTATATCATCATGCTTTGTCGTTGAGGAAAAGAAACGAAATTCAGTAGTTTCTCCGACAAGAAGCCCAAGACCTTTATAGTCAATATCAATACCAGTTCCTTCTTCTGTCCCCATAGGCAGAACACACAGTCCCTGTATAGGTGGAACAAACCCCGGAACAGCAGGCATAGATGACTCAATACCCAAATAATAAGCATGTGAACTGCCGGCCTTGATGCGAATACCGTCTCCTTCTCGGACACGCGCATAACACCCAGCACCGAATGCTACAGCCAAATCAGGATTATTCCCAGTTAACACGTTGAGTTCCTTAGTATCTTTTGGCAGCCAGCTTTTTATCGTTTTAATAATCCTATCTCTAATTGCATCAGCTTTGCTAACGCCGCCGTTAAACAAAATACAATTAGGCATACTGTCTTTATCGCAATGTTTTGATAAAAAAACAGCGAGATGCTTTGTAATTGCGGGATCAGTCTCATAATTAAGCCCAAAAGTCCTTAAACCTGACTTCTTTGCTGGAGCGAATGAGTCTGTTAAATCGCATATAGGGAAAAAACCGTCGAGCAGCACTTCTGTCAGCTCTCCCCTGGTAAGTTTTGTACTAATAGTTCCACCGATAAGGCTACTGCCGCGTCCCAATACTGTCAGCTTTTGAGCTTCTGCATCAGGATTTGACAACAAAGTTTCTTTTGCCTGACGGCATGCATGAGTCAAGCCTGATATCTGATAAGCATCAAGACTTAACTCATTAGCAGTCTTAAGTTTAGCTGCAGCGTTATAAGCCATTGTTAAGTCCATATTATCTCCTCCTAGGAGAATATGATTGCCAACTGCAATGCGCTCAAGCCCTAATTCACCGTTATTATCAACAACTTTAATTAAACTAAAGTCGGTAGTTCCTCCGCCTATATCACATACTAGCACAACATCAGCAGCAGTCACTTTATCGCGCCAATTTTCTTGTGCACCTGTCAGCCATGAATAAAACGCTGCTTGAGGTTCTTCCAGCAGAACTGTTTGCAAGCCCGCTTGCATTGCAGCTTTAACAGTCAACTCTCTAGCTACTGCGTCAAAAGACGCAGGAACAGTCAAAATAACAGTTTGTTTTTCAAGGCTATTCTCCGCTGAATCTTCAGCCTTAATACTATTCCATGAATCTTTTATATGCTCAAGTATTCTCTTAGTAGCTTCAACTGGCGACAGCTGTTTCTCCGACTTATTACTATTCCAGGGCAAAATTGGAGACAGACGGTCCACGTTACTCGCACAAAGCCATGATTTGGATGAAGAAATAACCTTCCCAGGCATTTTTGATGCGTTCTTCTTAGCAAATTCTCCAACAGAAAAATCTATATCACTGTTCCACGGCAATACCAAGCCGTCTTTAGGCACTTCTTTGTTATCCGGCAAATAAAGAAACGAAGGCAATGTATCTTTTTCTGTAATTTCACCAAAATCTGTTATTTGAGGTATTTTAAAAATCTGGGGTTCTACTTCATCTAAAGCAGTATCAATAAAATATACGACAGTATTTGTCGTACCTAAATCTATTCCAACATAATATCGAGGCATTTGTTCATCCTCCTTTTTATATATAATTCTTTTTCATAAAAACAATAAACGCCGATTGGTAAATTATTAATTTTTACCAATCGGCAAATATATCTACAAAAGACTAAAATTCAATATCGGCAGGACAAATTATTCTGCCATTCACTTTTCCCGTTTTCTTAGGCAAATTCACATTGTTAACAATCCACCCCTTATGTCTCAACTTCCCTTCATATGGAGATTTTCCTGGGACATTACCAGTCATTCTAACTTCTGACGGGTTAAAATCTTCATCCAATAAAACCATTTCACCTTCAGCAGCAGTGAATAATGGTTTAACATCAAAATTTTCATTCAATACCTTGGAACATCCGGCATGAATTTGTCTGACTGCAGCACCAATCTGTGCATCTTCAAACGCATCAATGTTTTCCTTCAAAAAGTCAATCAGACGCCCTTCTCTCTGCAATAAAGCTAAGCTGAATACAGCTCCTTCTTTCAGTTTATCTTCTGCAATACTTTCTCGTTCTTTCTTCAAAATAGTTAACTTTTCTTCATATGAAGAAATTAGTTTCTCTGTGCTATTTTCTTTTTGTTCTATGACAGACGTGGTTCCAACTTTAGTGCCTTTCACAAATAAACGACTTACTACAAATACTACAATAAGAACAAGTATTACAATTACACCACCAGCAATTAAACCATTTTTAAATGCTGGCATATTAGCTCCAATACTTATTAGAAAAGATTGTATGTCCATTATATAACGTCCTTATATACTTCGGTTTATTAACCTTGTTTTAAAAATTTTACTGCTTATAATGTTTAGATTAGTTTATTTAAACAATCGGTTTCTAATTTGCTAAACCTTCTGAAAAAATCAAATGATAGTTACATGTTTCTTTAAACTAAAAATTAAATAAGGAGTAGAAAATGTCAAAGCCAACGAAAAAAAATATCAAAGGAAAAGAAATCACTACCTCTGATTCATGGAGTCTCAGCATTCAACACTTAGCTCTTACAGGCTTTTTCTTCTAACTGCATCGAACAGTATTACAGTTACAGCCTGCGCAACATTAACCGATTCAAACCCACCGGGCATCGGGATATGCAAAGGCACAGAATTTTCAATACTTCCTACTCCGGATGCTTCGTTACCAAATACGATTATGCTTTTATCAAACAAACCATCAACATCAAAGCAGCTCTTTCCTCCAGCAGGTTCAGTTCTATAAACAGTATTAAACCCCTGTTTTCTAAATTGCTTAACGAGTGTGGATAAATCTTCAAACGCCCTTAGCTTAAGCCTAAACTGTGCTCCCAAAGCTGAGCGAATAGTTTTTTCAGAAAAAGGATCAACCGTATTTGCTGAATACCAAATTTCGTTCAAACCAACAGATAAAGCAGTTCTCATAATTGTTCCAAAATTTCCAGGATCAGCAATCCTATCAAGAACAAGTATAAACGGTGTTTCTATACAAAAAGATTCACTATATGACGGAATATTGGCAAGAAACAAAATCCCCTGCGAATTTACAGTAGAAGTTAATTGTTCAAATCTATTATTTGGCAAAATATAGAAATCAACATTTGTAAAAGCAGACAGTTCTTTCGTATCAAAGCTTTCAGAAACAACACCATAATGTATCAGATCAGGATTAGCAGTAAACAGCTCACTGCATGCGCGCAAACCTTCGCAAAAACACAATCCATGCTGCTTTCGCTTTCTACGTCTAGAAAGTGAAAAAATTAGTTTTTCCTGATTTCTGGTTAACTTCTTAAAGTCAGCATATTTCATAAAAAATAAGTCAGTTGTGGGTACTACTACAGGAAGAATTCCATCAAAGAAATCGAGCACTTACGATTTAATTCTGTTTAATATTTTTTCTGCCATTTGAGGCCAAAACTGGCAGGTGTTTTTATTTGTAACACATTTTCCTAGCATATTAACAGCTTGCTTAGTATTGCCGAGAGAGTAAAATATTCTACCGGCAGCATAAGAGGCCTGACATCGGATTATCACGGGATATTGAGAGTTGTCAGACAGAATTTTAAACTGCTCCGCCGCTTCACTCTTTTTTCCTTCTGCTTCCAACACATAAGCTTTGTTTAACATCCCAGTACTACTTGAGTAACTGGAAAAAGAATTTTTAATCTCATTGTTGTATATGCTAATTGCTTCTGTATATTTTTTAGAATCAAACAATTTTGAAGCTAAACTAAGACGTGCAAAATCAACAGAAGGATAATCAGGATATTTTTTTATTACTTCCTGAAGCTCAGGTATAGTTGATGCACTCACAACATCTTCCGAGACCTGCACACTGTTTGCATGTTTAGTTTCATATATAAAGAGAATAATACCAAGAACCAATATTATAATAAGACCAAAAATTGCATACCTTTTCCAATGTTTTAGAACAAAATTATCTACCACATCAAGTTCATGAGATAGCTTATCCACCGATTTAAAATAATTCTTTTGTTTCTTTACCATTAAATCATACTCCTAAAAAAAGATTGTTAATGAATGCAATGTTAATATGCTTTCAAACTTCAACATATTCAACTTATTTCTGAGCGAAGCTCATAACATTTTTTTCTTAATTCCTCTATTTTCGATTTTTCAAATTGTTATATTTTAGCAAAAACAAAAAACTTGCCCAAAAAACAAGAAAAATATTGACAGTAGTACCAATTACGAAATTACAGGTTTAGGTGATTGTCGAAACGAATAGTTATTCAATAGATTTAACGACCGTATAACTACTGCTCCCAACACGACACATCCACCGATCACAGACCATATTCCTGGCACTTCTTCATAGAAAAGAAGCACCCATATGGGATTTAACACAGGTTCTATTAGAGGTATCATTATTCCTTGAAGTGCCGTAACTTTTTTTATTGCTATCGACAGAAACATATAGGCAAGTCCTAACTGAAACAGACCTAAAAGCAATAATCCTACCCAAGTTTCAGAAGATGTAGGAATATCCTGCACCATAAATGGTAAACATAAAATAATAGTAAAAATGTTTCCAAGCACGATCGTACCAAGAGGTGAAGCATCTTTCTGCATTCGCATAAAGATAAAAAGTAAACCAAAACTAATACCGGTTATTAAAGCTAAAATATTACCCCAAAAACCAGCAAATGTTAGCTTGTCAAAGAAAAACAATAAAATTCCAAACATCGCTATCACTATTATAATCCAATCTAAAGAATGGACCCGTTCCTTTAAAAACCATATTCCAAAGATCGCAACATAAATCGGAGCAGAGTACTGTAATAAGATTGCATTCGCGGCAGTAGTCATTTTAGTAGATACAACAAATAGGATTACAGTCATACTGTAACACACGGCCCCAAACAACTGCGCCCATGAAAATTTAAAATATCCTTGTTTATAATATATAAACGTTAATAGAGGAAGCGCAATGGTGCAACGTGCTCCCGCAATGGCCACAGGATGCCAAGAGATTATTTTTATTAAGATTCCACCTGCACTCCATAACAGTGCTGTGGCAAATAGTAGTAATACCGGTTTTATCATAGTGACCTTCTATTTTTCTTGAAACACAACTCTTTTATGCTCATGCTAACGAAAAAATGCATAATTTCGCATCTATTCTGTCACCTGCATTTTCGCGTTTTTCCAGAAATTCTCTTACTTTATTCATTTCTACTAAATAAACTTGAATGTCCTCACTTGCTTCATTAAATGATTCAGGGTTTATATTTTCAGGAGCGTTCTCATCAATATCTACAAAAACTATTGATACGACTTCGTCTGTCAAACCTGGAGAACTATATGTTGGCTTTGTCGTCTTAATGATTTTCCCATTGTAACCTGTTTCCTCTTTTAATTCCCTAAGCGCAGAAGCTTTGCAATCTTCACCTTCGTCTATAAGACCGGCAGGAAACTCTATTACGTAGTTGTTTACTGGAGGCCTGAATTGCCTAATAAGTACAAGTTTACCTGATGGACGCAGCACGGCAATAATAACAGCAGCCCCTCTATCAGAAGTTCTCTTTACGTTTTCCCAGCTTCTAGTCTGTGCTTTCGCATCTTTATACGTAATTTTTTCAAATTTCAGCCATTTCCCGCTATAGCAAATATCTCGTTCAATTACGATAGGTCTTTCATTTTTTTCTGTTTTTTGTGTCATAATTCAATTTTTCTTTAAAAAAATGTTTTTTAATTCTATTTCAGACTTGAAATTAACTAAGCGAATATTATAATCTTAACCAACAAGCTAATCAATGTTAGAAATCTTAATAATCTGACCGATTTTTCTAGTTTAGTTCATAGAAGTAATTATATCCTAAATCTTTTTGTTCTTGTATGGCTGTTTTCTAATCTAAAAATACTGCATAATGCATAATACCAAATTTCATTTATGCCAAACCTATACTCTAAAATTAAATATATAGCGTAAAGGCTACTAAACCCTTTCATTTGCAGACATGGAAAAATCATACAATTATGGGCAATAATATGGATCGGTTTCGAAACAATTATGAATAGTATAGGCTTAATAGGCTTAACCGGTGGAATAGGCTGTGGAAAAAGCACAGCATTAAGGGCATTTGCCTCATTAAACTGCACAGTTTTAGATGCGGATGCTATCTGTCATGAATTATACAATGAACCTGAAGGTCCTGTAGTTCGCGCAATTGTAAAAAAATGGGGAAACAAAGTTATAAAATCAAACTCTGCGAATAGAAAGAAAATAGCCGAAATTGTTTTTAACGATAATAAAGAACTTGAATGGCTAAACCAACTCATACATCCACTGATTTTCGAAAGAACATACAAAACCTGCCAATACAGCAAAAACTTAGTAATTTTTGACGTTCCGCTTCTATTTGAAGCTAATTGGGAGAAGTATTTTACTAAAATTATATGCATTTGGGCAACACCAGCTATTCAAATGTCGAGGCTGAAAAAAAGAAACTGGAGCAATAAAGAAATAAAAGCTAGAATTAATTCACAAATGGATGTTAACAAAAAACTAGAAAGAGCAGACTTTGGGATAATCAATACTGGAAACTTAGCTCTTTTATCTAAACAATGTAAACATATTTTATTTGAAATAAAAAGGTAACAAATTATGAACACAGAAAAAACCAACGAATTGGAAACGAACAAGAACAACTCTACACCCCCCCAAAAACACGTAAGAAAAACAACTAAAAACACCACCCATGAAAAAACTAAAGTAGAAAAAAATACTGATACACCAATACAGCCAAATTTGCTAAAACCAGAAGATTCCATTGAAAACAACAGACGACAACCTGAAGCGAACAACAATGGCGGAACTTCAGCAGATGAACGCAAGCAAAGTAGACAATTCACAAAAAAGAATAGAAAACCCGGCAACGGTAACCATGAGAATAACAATAGGAGATATAAAGAGGAACATCAATACAGAGACAAAACTGCACCAAGCCTTGACTTGAGTGAACTTCAGGCAAAATCTATGCACGATCTCGCAGAAATGGGCAATTCACTGAACATTGAGGGTATTGGCGCACTTGATAAACCTGAGCTCATTTTTGAAATCCTGAAGGCAAATGCTGAAAAAAGTGGATTAATGTATGGTAGTGGATATTTAGAGATATTGCCTGACGGATTTGGATTTCTCCGTTCCGCCAATTACTCCTATCTCCCCTGCCCCGAAGATATTTATTTAAGCCCATCACAAATAAGAAGGTTTTCGCTCAAAACTGGAGACTTTATTACAGGACAAATAAGACAGCCTCGTGAAAAAGAACGTTTTTTTGCCATGCTAAAAGTCGAGACAATTAACAATGATGCTCCAGAAAAAAAGAAAACAACAATACCTTTTAAATCACTAATACCTTATTTTCCTACACAACGTCTTGTACTGGAACATGAACCAAACGAGTTAAGCACAAGAATTATAGACCTTATAACCC
>Ga0233446_1002205_pt1 | contig 12689 bp, 16 predicted proteins | sample SI_124_October20_4_FD_182780 | JGI IMG/M metagenome (GOLD analysis project Ga0233446, IMG submission 182780) | Seawater microbial communities from Saanich Inlet, British Columbia, Canada - SI_124_October2016_120_MG | ecosystem: Environmental > Aquatic > Marine > Inlet | place: Canada: British...
AAACATTATATTAAGGAGAGGAGATGAGTATAGAAATTATTGCTGAAATTGGAATTAATCATAATGGTGATATGAATATTTGTAAGAAACTAATTGATGTTGCTGCAAATTCTGGAGCAAATTGTGTTAAGTTTCAAAAACGAGATATAGGGCAGGTTTACACTCAAGAATTTTTAGACTCCCTAAGAGAAAGTCCGTGGGGAGATACCCAACGTAAGCAAAAAGAAGGTTTAGAATTCAGTGTAGAGCAATATAGTGAGATTGATCAATATTGCAAAGATAAAAACATTGAATGGTTTGCATCTGCATGGGATTTGAATAGCCAGAAGTTCTTACAGCAGTTCGATTGTAAATACAATAAGATTGCATCAGCAATGACTGTTTACACAGAGTTATTAGAAATGGTTGCAAAAGAAGGTAAACATACTTTTATTTCTACCGGTATGTGTACTTATGATGACATACAAAAAGCAGTAAATATTTTTAGAAGTGAAAATTGTTCATTTGAGCTAATGCACACAGTTTCAACTTATCCAATGAAACCAGAAAATGCCAATTTAAATGTAATTAGCACTCTTCAAAATAAATATGATTGCAATGTTGGCTACAGTGGTCATGAAGTCGGACTGTCAATCTCATGTGCTGCGACTGCTTTGGGAATTACTTCTTTAGAAAGGCATATTACTTTGGATAGAACTATGTATGGCTCTGATCAATCTGCATCGGTAGAGCCTTTTGGTTTTAATTCTTTAGTTAATAAAGTGAGAGAGATAGAAACGGCAATGGGTGATGGTATTAAGCGAATACTGGATCAAGAAATTTCCATTGCAAAAAATTTACGCCAACATTTAAATATTTTTTAAACATGACTAATTTATTTGGTACGATTCAGGGTAGGTTATTGCCGAAATACAAAGGAAGATACCAGGCTCATCCTGTGGGATATTGGGAAAATGAATTCCATGTAGCGAAAGAACTAAAGCTTGATTGTATCGAATTTATTTTAGACCATAATGATGCAGATCAGAATCCATTATTAAACTCTGATGAACTCAAAAAACTTGAGTCTGTTATTTTTGAAACTGGAGTGATTGTCAAAACTATTTGTGCAGATTATTTTATGGAGGCACCATTACATTCGAAAGATGAGATTGTTGCGAAAAAAAGTATGCTGGTTCTTGAGAAGCTACTACAAAGTGCAGAGAAATTAAATGTCAGTGATATTGTGATACCTTGTGTCGATCAATCATCTTTATTAGACGATGGAGCGGTTATCAGATTTGTTTCACAGATAAATAAAATAATTCCAGATATTGAAAAGAGGGGTATCAACTTATCATTAGAGACAGATCTTAATCCTAAGAAATTTGTTGAATTGCTTGATAAATTTGATTCAAAAAGAATTACAGTAAATTACGATATTGGAAACAGTGCATCGCTTGGTTTTGATCCGATTGAGGAATTGAATGCTTATGGCGATAAAATTACAGATATCCATATTAAGGATCGAATGTTGGGTGAAGGGCCAGTTATGTTGGGTAAAGGAAATGCTGATTTTCAATTATTCTTTAAAAAATTAAAAGAGTTTAATTATAAAGGTCCTTTTATTATGCAAGCTTATAGGGATGATGAAGGCTTAGAAATGTTCAAAGTGCAGAAAAATTGGATTAAAAAACACCTTGATTTGTTGCAATAAAAAATGAAAAAAATAATTGAAAGTTTAGCGGTAATTCCAGCAAGGGGTGGTTCAAAATCTATAAAAAATAAGAATATTAAATTATTTAATGGGAAGCCTTTAATAGCTTGGACAATAGAGCAAGCGCTTTCTAGCAATATATCAAAGGTTGTTGTATCTACTGATAGTAAAGAAATCAGAGATATAGCGCTTAAATACGGCGCAGAAGTGCCATATTTAAGAAACAAGGGACTTGCTAATGACGCCATAGGGATAGAGCCAGTAATTGTTGATATGCTGGAGCACTTAAAAAAATACGAAAATTATAAGCCAGATTGTATAGCATTGCTATTGCCAACATCTCCATTTAGGAGTGTGAATGATATTGATAAGTCATTAGAAATATATAAAAACAAATGCATAACCTCTGTGGTATCAGTCACCCTTGCAACTGCAAACAATAATCCTCATTGGATGTTAAAAAATAATAATAATAAGGTTGTAATGTTTAATGGAGATGAGTTGGAAAAAATGGTATCTAGAAGGCAAGACCTGCCAGATTATTTTATAAAGAATGACTTTGTATTTATCATTAATCCGAAAAACTTATATTTAGGAAGGTCAAATCTATATGGCGGTAATGTTGAATTAATGCCAATTTCTGAAGATCGTATTGATATTGATATTAATACAAGTAAAGATTGGAACATTGCCGAATTACTTTTTAAATTAATATGATTATCAATGTGCGCCATACTGGTATTGTTGTGTCAAGTATAGAAAGGTCCAGATCTTTTTATGAATCACTTGGTTTTGTTGCTTTTGCGAGTAAAACAGAAAAAGGTGATTTTATTGATCAGGTTACAGGAATTGATGATGTTATTTTAGAGTGGGTTAAACTGAAATCTCGAGATGGTTTTGTTTTGGAGTTGTTACAGTATCATTCGCACCCAGATACAATTCTCAATTCAACTATTCCACCTAATAGGTTGGGGTATTCACATATAGCAATCACAGTTAAGAGTGTCAATGACGCGTGTGATAAAATTATTTCTCTAGGAGGAAAAGTAATAAACAATCCTTCTACCTCGGAAGATGGCAAAGCAAAGTTAGCATACTGTTATGATATAGAAGGGGTGTTGTTAGAGGTGGTGGAAGAAATATAATTTTTTTATTTTATGGAGTATTTTTTGTGGATCTTGGATTAAACAATAAAAGGGTATTAATCACAGGGGCATCGAGAGGGATTGGTGCATCAATAGCTGAAAACTTTTTAACCGAAGGGGCGAGTGTAATAATTGTTTCAAGAGGTTCAGAGCAATTGTTTGTTACAGAAAGTTACCTGAAAAATAGTTTTAAAGAATCTGAAGTTTATGCTGAATCATGTGATTGTACTAACGTTAATTCATTGGAAAAATTAAGGGGCAGAATAAAGGAACGATGGGGTGGCTTAGATATTGTTGTTGCAAATATAGGTGATGGAAGAAGTGTTTCCGAACCTTTACCAGATAATGAACAATGGAAAAGAACCTGGGATAATAATTTTGAATCAGCGCTCCATACTGCGCGTACATTTTTACCAATGTTGCAAAAATCCAAAGGGTGTCTTTTATTTATCTCATCAATTGCATCAATGGAAGCATTTGGTGCACCTGTTGATTATTCAACTGCAAAAACAGCTGTAGCCGCTCTTGCAAAAAATATGTCTAGAAAATTAGCTAACGAAGTTAGGGTTAATGTTATTGCACCAGGAAATATAATTTTTGACGGTAGCTCGTGGGATATAAAGAATAAGAAATCTCCTAATGCAGTTGCTGAGGTAATCAAGTCAACAGTCCCAATGAATCGTTTTGGACTTCCTAATGAAATTGCCGACTCAGCTGTATTTTTATGTTCAAAAAGGGCGAGTTTTATTACAGGCGCCACTTTGGTAGTAGATGGTGGACAAACCGTAGGAATTTTTTAATGTTAGAAGATTTATTTAGATTAGATAATAAAATTATTGTTATTACTGGCGCAACGGGCTTATTAGGTAGAAAGCATGCTGAAGCTGTAGCATGTTATGGCGGAACACCGATCTTATTAGATTTATCACAACAGGTGGTTGATGATTTTTCTAATGAATTAAATTTAAAATATGGAGTAGGCTCCATTGGTTTTTCGATAGATATCACTGATGAAAAAATGATTAAGATTAATGTTGAAAAGTTAATTGAAATATTTGGGAAGATTGATGGCTTAGTTAATAATGCAGCAAATAATCCAAAAGTAGAAGATAGTAAAGAGGTTAATTTCTCCAGATTGGAAAATTTCCCTCTAAATATTTGGAATGAAGATATTGCTGTTGGTTTGACAGGTTCATTTTTATGTGCAAAACATTATGGGCTTGCTATTTCTCAAAACCCTAATGGCGGTTCAATCGTAAATATATCGTCAGACTTGGGCTTAATAGCTCCAGATCAGAGGTTATATGCTAAGGATGGTGTTGCTAATGACAAACAAAATGTAAAGCCCGTTACTTACTCTGTTGTAAAAACTGGACTCATTGGATTGACGCGATATTTGGCAACTTATTGGGCTGATAAGAACGTCCGTTGTAATGCTATGTGCCCAGGTGGGGTAGAAAATGGACAGCCGGATGATTTCTTAAAAGCCGTTAATAAGAGAATTCCAATGGGGAGAATGGCGAACGCTGATGAATATCAAGGTACATTATTATGGATGCTTTCTAATGCTTCAAGTTATTTAAATGGTGCAATAATCCCTGTAGAGGGTGGGCGAACCACCTGGTAGTATGGTTTTAATAACAACAGCATTACAAGAAACATTTCCGAAAGATATCAATGAAAAGGTGTTATTTTTAGGTGAGTGGTGCAAAATTTATAATAACAAATCTGACTGGGAAATTTTCAATTCTCAAACTATGTCTTACCATTGGGATGATAGGAAAAAACTTTATAGGGATCATCAAAATATTCAGATAATCTATGAAAAAATCTTGTTTGAACTGTCTAACAAACTGAATCAAATCCACCGGGTTAATTATTCGTTAAGATATTGGCGTATTTTAATTGGCCCATGGTTGGGTTACTTTACACAAGTTTTGTTTGATCGTTGGTTTATGCTGAACTCTGTATTTGATAATAATCAGGCATACCACTGTTATGTTATTAAGCGTGACCCCCTTTCATTTGTACCGAACGATATGAATCATCTTCAACAGTGGATTTTTTCAGATAATTGGAATGAAGCAATTTATGGGCAATTGATGGAGTTATGTTGGACTACTAGAGTCAATATTACTTGGATTGAGAAAATAAAGAAGACGCCTCAATCTTTTGTAAAAAAAATACCAATAAAAAAAATTATTCAAGTAAAAATATTACCATTTTTCAATAAGTTATTTATGAATGATAGTAATCATTTTTTTATTTCAAGTTATTTATCATTAAAAACAGAATTAAAGCTACAGGTGCGCTTGGGGCAGATCCCCAATATATGGAAAACGCAATCTTTGCCGATTATGCAGTCTTGTATCGAACAGCGTAAATGGCAACTGAATGGTGAGAAAAGTAGTACTTTTGAGGAGGTTCTTCGAAAAATGATACCCATGCATATTCCTACTTCATATTTAGAAGGTTATTTAATTTTAAATGAAACAGCTGAAAATCTACCTTGGCCAAAAACCCCAAAGTCTATTTTTACTAGCGTTAGTTATGCACGCGATGATTTATTCAAAGCTTGGGCAGCGAAAAAAACAGAGAATAATGTACCGCTAATCATAGGGCAGCATGGCGGACATTTTGGAATGAGTCCATTTGCGCTTCAAGAAGAGCATCAAATTAAAATAGCGGATAAGTGGTTATCATGGGGCTGGCATGATAAGAATAGAAAAAACATCACACCTGTTGGTAATTTAAAGGCCATTGGGAAAAAAATTGGTTACAACCCTAATGGCGGCGCTTTGATGGTGGAGATGGGGATGCCCCGTTATAGTTTTAATTTGTACCCTGTCCCTATGGCTAGCCAATATTTGGATTATTTCAATGACCAGAAAATATTTCTGTCAAGCTTGACAATCGAACTTCGACAACAAGTTTTATTAAGACTATGTTATTCTGATTTTGATTGGAATCAGGCTGATCGTTGGAAAGATTCGATGCCTGAGGTTAATATTGACCCGGGTCGTAAGAATATTGAGCAGCTAATAAGGAAAAGCAGACTTTATATTGCAACTTACAATGCGACAACCTATTTAGAGTCATTAACTTGGAATATTCCAACTATTGTTTTTTGGAATCCGGAGCACTGGGAGTTGAATGAGCAGGCAAAACCGTATTTTGAACTACTTGAAAAAGCAGGTATTTTCCATACCACGCCACAAAGTGCAGCAAAGAAAATGATTGAGATATGGGATGATGTAGATAGCTGGTGGTATTCCAATGAAACTCAGAAAGCACGAAAAGTATTTATTGAACAGTATGCACGACTCCCGGAAGATCCATTAAATTTACTGCAAGATATGCTTAACTATTGATAGTCTTTAATATTAAATAAATTAATAAGCTTATAAAAGACAGTTAATATGAAGGACTTTTTCAAAGAACTATTAAAAGAAAATATTGATAAATATTATAAAAAACTCCAAGAAAAATATACCAGAATAGTAGTTGATAAGGCTCCAGAGGAATTGAAAAATTTATGATTATTAAAATACTAGATTGCACTTTTAGAGATGGTGACCATTATAACAAATGGGATTTTGACACTTCACTGGTGCAGAAATATTTACATGCAGTATAAATTTTAACAAGGTTAAAAATATGTCACTAAAAAATAAACTTAAAAACAATCAACTTACATTGGGCTCTTGGATAACAATTCCAAGTACAGATGTAGTGGAAATTATGGCAAGTGCAAACTTCGAATGGCTTTGTATAGATATGGAGCACTCTTCTATAGATTTAGAGATGGCAAAGCTTCTTATTCTTACTATTCAAGCCAATGGTATGAAAGCACTTGTGCGAGTCCCTAAAAATGAAGAGGTAGTCATTAAAAGAGTTCTTGATAGTGGTGCAGATGGCATTATAGTACCCATGATTAAGACTAAAGAGGGGGCTATTGAAGCTGTCGAATATGCTAAATACCCCCCTATTGGGAAAAGAGGTGTTGGACTTTATAGGGCCCAAAATTATGGAATAGGGCTGGAAAAATATAAAAAATGGGTAGATGAGGAGATAGTGGTTATCGCTCAAATAGAGCATATAGAAGCTGTAAATAATATAGCAGATATTTTACAAGTAGAAGGAATAGATGGCACTATAGTAGGACCAAATGATTTATCTGGTTCTATGGGATTTCCTGGAGAATATTACAGAGAAGATGTAAAAAAAGCGATCAACGATATAAAACTAGCCTGTGAAAAATACAATAAACCTTATGGTTTTCATGTAATAGAATCAGACCCTGAAAAATTACAAAGTAGAATAGATGAGGGATGTACATTTTTAGCCTATAGCTTAGACTTCTTTTTTTTAGGAGATAGTGCAAGAGCAGGAATGAAAATTATAAAAGAGGGGAGGGTAAAATGAATATTATATCAATAATACCAGCAAGAATGGGATCGACTAGATTTCCAGGAAAGCCCATGAAAGATATATTAGGAATGCCAATGATAGGGCATGTGTACAAGAGAGTAAAATTAAGCAAAATACTTAGTGAAGTTTATGTGGCTACTTGTGATAGTGAAATTTATGATTATATAAAGTCTATAGACGGTAAGGTTATTATGACTAGTGATTGCCATGAGAGGTGTAGTGATAGGTGTGCTGAAGCTATGCTAAAGATAGAAAAAGAAACAAGTGAAAAATGTGACATTATGGTTATGGTTCAAGGTGATGAGCCATTGACATATCCAGAAATGATTGATGAAGCTGTAAAACCTATGATAGAAGATAAAAGTTTAATTATCACAAATCTTGTAGCTGACTTGGATACTATAGAATCATTTGAAAATCCAAATGAAGTAAAAGTTGTAATGGATAAAAACAACAATGCGCTCTATTTTAGTAGAGAGCCAGTACCCAGTAGAAAAAAAGGTGTTTTAGAAGTGCCTATGAAAAAGCAAGTTTGTGTCATACCCTTTACAAGAGATTTTTTACTAAAGTATAATGAAATGGAGCCAACACCATTAGAGATAATAGAGTCAGTTGATATGATGAGAATACTTGAAAATGGCATGAAAGTTAAAATGATAGATACACAGTATGAAACTAAAGCTGTCGATACTAAAGAAGATTTGGATTTAGTTTTCAAAATGATGAGTAAAGACGATCTATTTAATAAAGGCTATTGACACATGAGATCAATTTTAAAAACTATAATATTTAAGTTGTTAAATAAAGCGCTTATTTTAACTAATATACAAAGAAATGAGAAAAATTTAAAAGAAAAATTAGCCCATATTGTTCCAGATTTAACTAATCAATATACAACATTTAAAATAGATATGGATAATCAATATTTAGTGAATAAAGTTAGAGGTCAACACTCTTTTCAAATGTCTATTGCTTTAACAGCTGTAGAAATGTTAACCATTAAAAATAAGGGGAGGGGTATGGATATTAACATTGTTGATATTGGAGACTCTTCTGGGGTTCATTTAATTTATTTAAATAAACTATTAGAGAATAATAAAATAAATACATTATCTGTAAATTTAGACCCTGTAGCTATAGAAAGAATAAAAGATAAAGGTCTTAACTCTTTGTTATGCAGAGCAGAAGAATTACATTTACATAAAGAAGGGCTTAAAACAGATATATTCTTATCATATGAAATGTTAGAGCATCTCCTTGACCCAATTAGTTTTTTACATACTATGGCAGAAAAAAGTGAATGTGAGTATTTTGTTATTACAGTTCCATATGTTAATAACAGTAGAGTAGCATGTCACTTTGTTAATAATGGACTATCTGGTGATTTTCAGGCTGAAAATACACACATATTTGAATTATCCCCTAAGGATTGGGATACAATATTCAAGTTTTCAGGATGGGAGATAATATATCAAGATAAATACACTCAATACCCCAACTATTTTCCATTTAATTTGACAAAATATTTGTGGAGGAAGGTAGATTTTGATGGATTCTACGGTGTAATTCTGAAAAAAAATAACAATTATTCAAAAAAATATTTAAGCTGGTAAAAATGGAATTATTTTGAAAGAAGAAGACGTAAGGCCGGAAAAACTTTTTAATGAACTTTTAAGATTAAATGCTAACGATATAGCCATTTATTTTAAAGGATCAAAATATACAAAGATAAGTTGTCCCGCTTGTGGAAAAAAAGGAACTTTTGTATTTAATAAAGATACTTTTGACTTTGATGAATGTAAAAAATGTAAAACATTATATGTCTCATTAAGACCAGATAAAGAATCATTTGATAACTACTATACTGATTCAGAGTCATCAAAATTTTGGGCTACAACTTTTTATAAGGCTACGCAAGAAAATAGACGAGAAAAACTTTGGAAACCAAAAGCTTTATTGATAAATGAAAAAGTAATGAAATACGCACCTTCAACTAAAAGTATCTTAGATATTGGTGGTGGATATGGAGTATTTATGGAAGAATACTTAAAACTTAACCCTATTGATCACTTAGTAATTGAGCCATCAAAATATTTATCTTCTATTTGTAGAGATAAAAAATTAAAAGTTTTAGAAAAATTTTTAGAAGATATTGATGTTGATGAATTAAAACATGATAATAAAACATTTGTTAGTTTTGAACTATTTGAGCATTTGCATAATCCAGAACTTTTTTTGAAAACATTATATGATATTATGGACAAAGAGGATATTTTTGTTTTTACTACATTAAGTGGTATGGGTGTGGATATTCAATCACTGTGGGAGGATTCAAAATCAATATCACCGCCAATGCATTTGAATTTTTTTAACCCAAAGTCAGTAGAAATTTTATTAACAAAAGTTGGATTTAGAACATTAGAAGTCACTACTCCAGGGAAACTTGATATAGATATTATGAATAATAATAAAGCAAAAATCAAAGATAGATTTTGGAATAATTTTATTGATTATTCGAATGAAAAAGAAAAAAATACAATGCAAAAATTCATATCTGAAAATAATTATAGTTCACATATGATGATAGTTTGTAAAAAAATATAGTTAAATATGGATTTAATTCATGGGTTAGGAGAAAAGTCGTTTTCTAGAGAAAATAAATTATTTATTTCAAGTGCTGATTTGGCAGAGTTTGATTATTTATTGTTCGTGGATTCAAGAGGTTGTGTAAATAATGAAGATATATTTGAATACTCTTATGTAGCTTTATTGAAAGAGTTATTTGGAGATTTAGATAAAAGATATCTTATAATATCAAGACCTAAAAATCTAACAACTTTTCCAACTTTATATAATTTTATAAAATTAAATCCAAATTTAAAATTTAAACAGTTAATCACAAACTTAGGATTTGTAGATTGCACACCCAAAAAGACTGAAAATATACTTGATATGGAGTTACAAATTTCACAATTTTCTGAATCTAAAAATAATATCATAGAATTTGAAAATACTAAATTAAGTTGTGGTAATTTTGAAAAATTAAAAAGTATTGAATATTCAGAAAATTATAAAAATGAATTATTGAGTTTTTTTTCTAGTCAATTTAATGAAATTTATTTTATAAATACACCTTTAATTTCAGAAGATATAGAAATAGAAAGAAAAAGACCAAAAAGTTTTTTCACTCAGATAAAAGTTACAAATGATTTATTGGATGAATTTAGTCAATATAATCAAAATCAATTGATAAATATAAAATCTTTTCATTGTACGTATGATGGTGTTCATTACACAAAAGAGGAACACAAAATTATATTTGAAAAAATAAAGGAAAAATTAAGCTTATGATTATTACAGCAACATCCCCATCATTTTCACAAAATAAAATACTGAAAGATGAAATATATAAATATTTTCCAAGCGCCAAGTTGAATTTAGTTGGTAAAAGATTCGATAAAAATGAATTAATAGAGTATATAAAAGATGCAGATGCTATTATAGTGGGACTCGAGCCTATAGATGATGAAGTATTGAGTAAATGTCCAAATCTAAAAATAATTTCAAAATATGGTGTAGGGCTAAATAATATTGATTTAGAGGCTTGTAAAAAAAGAGGTATATCCATAGGATGGAGCGGCGGAGTGAATAAACTATCGGTTGCTGAGATGGCACTTGGCTTTATGTTGATGTTTGCAAGAAATTTATATATGACTTCAAATGAGCTTAAAAGCGGCACTTGGAATAAATCTGGGGGCTTTCAGCTCAGTGGAAAAACTATCGGCATTATAGGTGTAGGGTATACAGGCCAGGAAGTGGTAAGATTGCTTCAGCCTTTTAATTGCAAGATACTTGTAAATGATATTGTAAATCAAGATAAATATTACAAAGAGAATAATTTAATAGAAACTTCAAAAGAAGATATATATAAAAAATCGGATATATTAACAATACATACTCCACACAATAGTGAGACAGATAATCTTATAGGTATGGAGGCACTAGAAGCTATGAAAAATTCAGCGTATGTACTAAATACAGCTCGTGGTGGAATTATAAATGAAAAAGATTTAAAGTACGCTTTGCAAAATAATATTATAGCAGGTGCGGCAATTGATACTTATGCCGAAGAGCCTCCAATAGATAAAGAGTTTTTAAGTTTACCAAATCTTATTTGCACTCCTCATATAGGTGGTAATGCGAAAGAAGCGGTTGAAGCTATGGGCAAAAGTGCTATAAACCACTTGAAAAAGTTTTATAAATTATGAAAAAAATAGCTGTATTTGGTGGAAGTGGGTTTTTAGGCTCTTATGTAGCTGATGAACTTACACGAAGAGGTTATGATGTAATAATAGCGGATATAAATATATCATCATATGTTCAAGAAAATCAGAATTTTAAAAAAATAAATGTTCTTGATATGGAGAAGATAAAGAGCGTTGTAAAGAATGTGGATATAGTATATAACTTTGTTGCAGTTGCAAATCTTGATGATGCTATACATGATCCTATAAATGCAATGAATATAAATGTGATGGGGAACCTTAATATCTTGGAAGCCTGTAAACAGGTTGGCGGTATTGAAAGATTTGTATATGCAAGTAGTGCTTACGCGCTTAGCAGTGAAGGGTCATTTTATGGTATAAGTAAACAAACTAGTGAAAAACTAACAGAAGAATACTATGAAAGATATGGGTTAAAATATACAGTTGTTCGCTATGGATCTTTGTACGGTGAAAGAGCAAGTCACAACAACTATATTTATAATCTTCTTGACAGGGCTATAAAAACTGGAGAATTGCATTATAAGGGGGATGGAGAGGATCTAAGAGAGTATATCCATGCTGCTGATGCGGCAAAATTGTCTGTTGATATACTTGAAGATAATCAATATGAAAATGAACATATTATCCTTACAGGTATAGAAAAACTAAAAAGAATAGAGCTTCTTACAATGATAAATGAAATTATGCAAAATAAATTGGATATAAAACAGATGTCAGATGACAATATGGGGCACTATAAAATTACACCTTACGCCTACCATCCCACAACCGCCAAAAAACTTGTTGCAAACCCATATATAGATTTGGGACAAGGAATATTGGAATGTATTCAAAAAATAGATGGATGAGTGAGTGATATTTTTATCTTACATTTTAAACATAGACACCCCGACATACGGTAATAGAGATAAATTCGAGCAAATAAAGACAAGCTCTATTTCTAAAGGTGAAGTGGCTAATAATACAAGTATCTCTACTACTGTTCATATTGGTACACATATAGACCTGCCTTACCATTTTTATGAAAATGGGCAAACTATCGAAGATTTCGATGCTAATTTCTGGATATTTAAAAAACCCCTAATTATTGATATAAAGCAAAATGATTTGATTTTAAATAGAAATTTAATA
>Ga0233446_1002206_pt1 | contig 12685 bp, 5 predicted proteins | sample SI_124_October20_4_FD_182780 | JGI IMG/M metagenome (GOLD analysis project Ga0233446, IMG submission 182780) | Seawater microbial communities from Saanich Inlet, British Columbia, Canada - SI_124_October2016_120_MG | ecosystem: Environmental > Aquatic > Marine > Inlet | place: Canada: British...
GTGCCGGTCTTCTTGTTTCTGGTTTTTATCTCTTTTATAAACATAATCAGATAATATAAACCGGGTAGGAAATTTGTCAAGTAATCATAACTTTATTAGGTGACTACATTTCAAATACTCACGCACGAATAATTTCTGATTTTAAAAATATTTGAGCTCAAAATATTTTCCCAACTTTTTTTAAAAGTATAAAAAGTGCAAAGATGGGCTAATTTATTTAATAACGTCAGGAACTGTGATTTATCACATGGCAGCTTTTACGTTAAAAAATTTGCATTATTACTGTTCTAAAATAATTTTAGTATCAAAGCAAAAACACCCCACACTTTCGGATGCTTTCGATCCCGATTTAATCATATGGTAAATGTTTTGATTTTGCGGAAACAACAAACCGAGGTTCCACTTCCTCACGAGAAGGAAATTTTAAATACCAGCAGGCATAAAATACACGGCGTATGTCATTAAGTATTGCGACAAAACACGGAATTAGCACTAGTGTTACAACAGTTGCAAATAAAACTCCAAACGCAATAGATATTGCCATCGGTATCAACACTTGTGCATGCATGCTTTTCTCAAGAATTAGTGGCATTAAACCAAAAAATGTTGTTAAAGTAGTGAGTAAAATTGCCCTGAAACGACGTTTCCCGCCTTCACACAAAGCTGCAAACAAAGGTGTGCCCTTTTCAAGTCTTTCATTTACACCCTCTATCAGAACAATTGCATCATTTACAACAATTCCAGATAGGCCCACCAATCCGAATACGCTCATAATAGTTAGAGGAAAACCAAATATAATATGACCAATAATTGCCCCAACCAGCCCGAAAGGTATTGTAGTCATTATCACAATAGGCTGTATATATGATTTAAAAAGAGATGCAATAATAAAATAAATTCCGAACATTGCAATCGGCAATCCAATAACCAGCGCGGAAAGCGTACTTCCTGCTTCCTTGGCCTGACCTTCTATTGTGTAAGTAACATTATATTTGTTCATAAGTTTGATCAAAAAATCATCTTCAAGGTATGATAAAATATTTTGGGCATTTGCTATCTTGATGTCAACATCAGCTGATACGGTTAATACTTTTTTTCTATCTTTTCGAAAAATAATACTTTGTCCTTCTTTGATTTTAAGATCTGCTACACTCAAGAGGGGTACTTTACTACCGTTGGGCGTAGTAATTCTAAGATTCCTAAAATATTCAACAGATTTTCTGCTTTCTTCTGGATATCTGACTTTAACTTTTATATCATCTCTGTCTCTTTGTACACGCAAAGCTTCATTGCCATAAAAACCTTCCCTTATGTGTTCGGCTAAATCATTTAGCGTAAGTCCCAAATGATATGCATTAGGCTTTACTGTAATAATAATTTCCTTTTCTCCGGCAAGATAATCTGTCTGGGCATCAAAAACTCCGGTAATTGTATCAAGTTGAGCTACTAAATCATCAGATGCTTTTATCAGCTTATCGTGGTTTTTCGAATATAGTTTTATTTCAATTGGATCACCTCCTAAGGAACCTTGTATTTCCCCAAATTTAGTATTTACCGCCCCCGGGATCTTTCCTAAATTCTTCTGCCATTCGGCAACAAGTTTGGCATAATGAATGTTTCTTTCTTCTGAAGGTAGAAGTTCAACCATTACTTCCAGCAAATTACTGGCTGTCCCCGATTCTTTCCACGGCTTCCGGCCACTTGAAGTGCCACTTATGGCAAAAACAGAAACAGTCAGTTGTTTTCCTGTTCTTTTATAGTACTGATATGCAACCTTATACCATGCGCCTAGAATTTTATCTGTCATAACCTCTGTTTTTTTCAATGGAGTTCCCGATGCTAGGCAGACTTTTGCTCTTATAAAATCATTGTCTATTTTAGGGAAAAATACAAATTTAACGATATTTCCGCAAACTAAACCGACAATTATCAATAATACTCCTATGCCAACGGATAACGCGATATATCTATAATATAATATTTTTTTAATAAGTGGCCCATAAACACGTTCGATTACAATGTCCAATCCTTTCGCTACAAACAGACGTGCTTTGCTAAAAAAGAATACATTAAACTTAGATCTTCCAATATCTTTGGGCAAATGACGCAAGTGTACAGGAAGTATAAACAATCCTTCAAGCAGCGATACACTTAAAGCAGCCACAATCGGAACCGGAACTTGACCAATAAATTTCCCCATTACTCTTCCAACAAAGAAAAGAGGAAGAAAAGCAACTATTGTTGTCATTACTGCTGCTATAACAGGTAAAGCTACTTCAGATGTTCCATTAACAACTGCATCTATGCTGGATTCCCCGTTTCTTCTTCTCGAATAAATTGATTCACCAATAACAATTGCGTCATCAACGATCAACCCCAGAACCATAATCAGTCCAAACATAGTAATCATATTCACGGAACAACCAAGGAATGCCATTATTATCAAGCCTCCTGCGATAGAAACAGGAATCCCCATTGCTACCCAAAAACTTAATTGCATGTCAAGGAATAGCCATAAAATTAAAATAACAAGAATTAATCCTATTATTCCGTTATCAACTAGAAGATTTAATCTACCATCAATAATTCGCGACAAATCAAAGCATTTTGTTATGTGTAAATTAGGAGGAAATGTTTTTTGTCTCACTTTTAAAAAAGCTGCTATTGATTCTGCGATTTGCATTGCGTCCTCATTGCTGGTTTTATAGACAGCAATCATCACACATGGCTTTCCATTAAATTTTAAAATACTTTTTCCATCCTCGTTGAAAACATCCCTAATTTTAGCTATTTGTCCAAGTGCTATAACTGTTCCATTTTTCCTGGTAATGACAGGAATAGCCTTGTAAGATTTAGCATTATATTTCCGACCTATTACCCTAAGGCGAATATCTTCTGAACCGTTTCGAATAATACCAGCTGGAAAGTTTCTGCTATTTTTGTTAACAGCATCTGCAACACTTTTAAATGTAAGATTATATTTCCTTAAAGCCTGTTCAGATATTTCTATGATAATTTCATCATCGCGGACTCCCTGAATATCAACTTGACTTATTCCGTCCAAAGACAACAGTTCCTGTTCAAGGCCTCTCGCGGTATTTTTTAGTTCCCTTTCCGGCAGATCACCCCATAATGCTATGAACAATACCTGTTCTCTAATTGTCATTTCTGTAACTACTGGAGACTCAATATTTTTAGGAAAAGTAGTTATTGAATTAACCTTTGTTTCAACCCTATCCATAACTTTTGAAACATTCACTTTATCGTAGCATTCGACAGTAGCTGATCCCACACCTTCTTGTGCTGTAACAGTAATATTTTCAACCCCTTCAATACCAGTTAACGCTTCTTCCAGTTTGAGACAAACCCCCTCTTCAACCTCTTCTGGATCAGCACCAGGATACGCAACTGTTACATTTATTGTATCCAAAGAATATTCAGGAAAAATTTCGCGGACCATTGTGTATGAAGCTATAGCGCCACAAAACAGTATCAAAAGCATTAAAATATTTGCCAGAACCGAATTTTTTAACAGAAGTCTTATTATATTTTTCATCATAATCATATATTATTATCGGGTACTGTTTCTACCTTCGAACCGCTTACAATTCCATAAGGAATACGCTGCATTATTACTTTTTCTCCATTATTTAGACCAGATGAGATAATAACCTGATCCTGTCGTGAACTTTGAATTTCAATCTCTTTTTCATGAACAACATTATTTTTATCAACAACATAAACATGTCCGTTTAACTGTAGAGCAGACCATGGTATTTTGACTATATCCTTTGATTCTTTACCGATAAAACTTGTCTGACAGTACATTCCGGCAACTAAAGGTAACATATTCTTGCCTACTCCTATAAATTTAATAGCCTTTACTACAACCGTTATGGTACGGGTTTCCGAATCAAATTTTTCTACTCTTGAAATTTCTCCTTCCCATACGCACCTTTCTGGTTCTTCTACCCATCTAATTAGCACTGGTGTTTCTTTGTTATATTTAAACCAATGTTTGTAATTATTGAGCTTTTCAGTTACAGGGGTTAGTATCGTAGCAGCATCTCTGATATCAAGGGAAACTGGAATCGAAAGAGAACTATCATTTGCAACCTCAAATAACTTTTGTCCTTTAATAATATACTCATTTTCTTCAACTGCAACTTTTTCAAGCCTTCCCGTTATCGGACTTCTAATCTCACATCGGTTTAAATCCAGTTCTGCCTGTATTTTTTCCACTTCAGCTATTTCAATACTTGCGTCATGAGATTTCAATTCCAATTTTGCCTTTGAAATATCACGTTGCATTTTAAGACAAATTTGGGCCATTTCATTAAGTGACTGCTCAGCAAATTCAAAAGCATGAGCAGAAACCGCCTTTTTTTGAAACAACTGTTTTTGCCGGTTATAATCTGCCTCTTCTAGACGCAGTTTATTTTTCAGTATTTTCAAAATACCTATATTATCTTTTATGTCTTGCTTCAAAACAGCCTGTAGTGATTTATAAAACTTAATATTGGCAATAGCCTTTTTCTGGGCTACGTCATAATCTACTTTCGTGATTTTGACTAATACATCATCCTTGTTAACCAAAACACCGCTTTTAAGATTAGGCATGACATAGACTCCTTCTCCGTTAACCTGAGAACTGACTTCTACCCGCCTTGTGGGTTCAGCTGTTCCATATCCAACACACATCTCTTTAACGTTTTCTTTTTTTACCGGTGTTGCAATTAATGTTTTAATTAGACGATCGTAGTTTTTCTGTTTTGGTTTTGGCTTTATAGAGGCAAGAAGTAGAAATGCAATTACACTTATTGTCAAAATAATAGTGCATATCGCTATCCTGCTCAAGAACATAAATGTTTTATCTGTTTTATGTATAGCTAATTTCTCGAATATTTTTTTAAATTGGGAATTAAGACTATTCATGATTATTTTATTCCTTTCTATAAAACCGACGTGGTCAAAGGCAATTGGCTTCGCCGATTTGCCGATTTGTTCATAGAATAGCTCTGTGCTACTCTATATTGTTGTTCCCGCGACATATAAAGGAGTAGCCATGAGCAGGTTTAATAGGTTATCACAAGCCATTTGGCATTGCAAGTATCATATTGTGTGGACCCCAAAATATAGGTACAAAATATTAAAAGGTCCATTAAAAGCAGAAGTATTCAGTTGTATAAATATTTTTGCCGGACAAAATAATTGCATCGTGGATGAATTAAATATTCAGGACGATCATGTTCATCTAATAATAGGTGTTCCACCAAAGCTTTCGATATCAAATTTAATGGGAATTCTTAAAGGACGTACAGCAATACGAGTGTTTAAGAAGTTTCCGTATCTTAGATGAAGAGATGATTCGTAAATATGTTAAATACCAAAATAAAAAAGACTCAAACCCTGATCAGCAGAAATTAGGATTATAATTTAAGAAAAACTGTTGTGGGAACAATGCACTACCTTAGCTCTTTCAGAGCGAAGGTTAAACTGCCCCCTTTCAGGGGGAAATCAATGCCGGGCCTTTTAGGCTCGGTTGTTTACAAATAATTTTCAATGGAATTCATCACCCATATGTGAACTGTACAAAGCCAGATGGAGTATAGAAGTGTTCTTCAAGCAGATTAAGCAAAACCTTCAATTATGTGATTTCCTCGGGCACAGCAAAAATGCGATAAGATGGCAAATATGGACAGCTTTGCTTACATATGTCTTGTTAAGGTTTTTAGCATTCGCTAATAAATGGCAAGATTCATTCCGTAGACTTTTTACATTGAGAAGAGGAATTTTATGGTCAAAATTTAATCTTGTTGAACTTTTAAAAACCTATGGGACAGCAAATGCTCTAAAAAGAATGCGAGCGGCCCCTGAACAGGCATACCTGCCAAGATTATTTGACAAAAGCTATGGGACAGCAGGTGGTCACAAATGAACCTAGAATGCAAAAAATCAAAAAGTAGGGTTTTCAAATTAGCGAATCCTTTGAGGCTGGATATATTAAAATATACCTAAAAAATTAAACTTATGAGATGTTAGTGAATTACATCCGTAACTCCGTAATCTTTTTTAGCTGAAAGGGTGCAAGAGCCATTGAAAAAATGAGAAAACATTCTATTCTAAGCTAGAAATGTGTACACTTTTTTTCTAAAATGTTGATAACCTAAACTAAAAGGGGGGGGGAATCGTGAAATTACAAAGAGCTATTCTATTTCCAGGACAAGGGGCTCAATTTAAGGGGATGGGACAAGGATTATTTAAGAAATATCCTTTACTGACAACGAAAGCTTCCGAAATATTAGGCTATTCTATAGAAGTTTTATGTATAGATGATCCTGAAAGACAACTTCATCTAACTCAATACACCCAGCCTGCACTTTATGTAGTCAATGCATTGAGTTATTTAGACGAAGAAGAAAACCTAAAACCCGATTATCTAGCTGGTCATAGTTTAGGAGAATATAATGCTTTATTAGCATCCGGAGTTTTTGATTTTGAAACAGGCATAAAATTAGTTCAGAAGCGTGGAGAATTAATGGGGAAAATCTCAGGCGGAACAATGATGGCAGTTTTAGGCATTAAAGCTTCAGAAATAGAGGAATTACTTAAAGAGAATAATATAGATGAAATAGATTTAGCAAATTATAATACTCCGGTTCAAACCGTATTGTCCGGGTCTACGGATGCGATTAGAACTGCAGGTATAATGTTAGAAAAAAAAGGTGCAAATTGCATTTCTTTAAATGTCAGTGCAGCTTTTCACTCCAGATATATGGAAGATGCACAAAAAGAGTTTACAAAATTCATCAGTACCTTCAAATTTTCAGTGCCTCAAATACCGGTAATTGCGAATTCTACAGCCAGACCATACGAAAAAGAAAATCTGATAGAGACTTTGGCCAAACAAATAACCAGTTCAGTCTTATGGGTAGAAAGTATCCGTTATTTAATGGGCCAGGGAGAGATGGAATTTAAAGAGATAGGAGATAAAGAAATTTTAGCTAAAATGGTGGCAGCAATTCAAAAGACAGAAAAACCTTTAATCATAGAAGAAAAAGTAGAGAAGAAAGAAGAGAAACCCCCAGATAAGAAGGCAATAAAAAAATTGGCAAAAAAAGGGGGGAAAGTCCAAACAAAAACTGCAGATAAAACCCTCAAACAAAAGGTAACTTCAAAACCACCTGAGCCAACACCTGTAAAAAAAGAAGTTAAAGCTGCTGATCAATCAGCGCCTAAAAAGTCTTCCCAGAGTATAACTGCAGATAAACTGGGGAACGAGAATTTTAAAAAGGAATATAATTTAAAGTATGCTTATTTAGGTGGTGGAATGTATAGAGGAATTGCCTCGGCGGAAATGGTCATAAACTTAGGCCGGGCAGGTTTAATGGGATATTTTGGAGCAGCAGGCTTAAGTTTAGCAGAAATCAAGGAAGGCATCCTAATGATCCAGGAAGATCTAAGTAACAGCGAGAGCTATGGGATGAACTTAATCTGCAACTTAGATAATCCAGCGATAGAATTGGAAACAGTTAAGTTGTATTTAGATTACAATATTACAAAAATAGAAGCTGCTGCCTTTATGCAAATAACGCCGGCTCTGGTTTTATATCGTCTGAAAGGATTAGAAGAAAACGAAAAAGGTGAGATAGAGTGCAAGCATAAAATTTTAGGTAAAATATCAAGGCCGGAAGTGGCAGAAAATTTTATGAGTCCAGCGCCGGAACGTATAGTAGAAAAGTTACTTGACAGTGGACAAATAACGTCAAAACAGGCAGAATTAGCTAAAAAAGTTCCCATGAGTAATGAGATATGTGTAGAAGCAGATTCAGGCGGACATACAGATCAGGGTATACCAACAGTATTACTTCCTGCAATTGCGAGCTTAAGAAAAGAGCTAATAAAAAAATACGATTATAAAAGACCGATATATTTAGGTCAGGCCGGTGGAATAGGTGCTCCTGAATCAGCTCTTGCAGCTTTTATAATGGGAGCTGATTTTATTCTTACAGGTTCCATTAATCAGTGTACTCAAGAAGGCGGAATAAGTGATTCAGTAAAAACCATGCTTCAGGATATAAATGTTCAGGATACAGCTTATGCTCCGTCGGGAGACATGTTTGAGGTAGGAGCAAGAGTACAGGTATTAAGAAAAGGAGTCTTTTTTCCAGCAAGAGCAAATAAATTGCATACACTCTACTCTCAATATAGTAGTTTAGAAGAAATTCCGGAAAAAATCCAAAAACAAGTACAAGAAAAATACTTTAAGAAAAGCTTTGATGAAATTTGGGAAGAAACTAAAAGCTTTATTCAAGAAGAAGGCCAGAGTTCTGAAATAGAAAAAGCCCAAGGCAATGCCAAACACAAGATGGCTTTGATATTTAGATGGTACTTTAATTATTCGAGCCAATTATCATTCAAAGGTCAGGAAGAAGATAGAGTAAATTATCAAGTCTATACAGGCCCTGCACTTGGCGCATTTAACCAATGGATTAAAGGTACAGAATTAGAAGATTGGCGCAACCGTCAGGTAGCGGATATCGGCATAAAATTAATGAAGGAAACAGCTGAATTGTTGAATGAAAAATTTAAAGAATTCATAAACATTTAAATATATAAAAACAGTTCATCATAATAGTAAGTAATTTGTGATATAAGTGCGAGGTTGAAAGATTCGAGAACAGATAGCGGGTTTTAAAAACGTCTTAAAAGGAAAACTTACGGATAATTTATGAAGAGACAAGTCCCCACTGTAGGATTGATAATAGAAGATTCAACAAGTGACTATTTACCAATAATTTTTATGTTTGGTGGTCAAGGTAGTCAGCATTATCAAATGGGTGTAAAGCTTTACGAGCATAATTATATTTTTAAAGACTCCTTAAATAAAGCATCTGAAATATTAAAAGAACTGGATCCTGCTTATCCATGGTTAATAGATGAAATCTATAATAACTCAGTTCATCTTCCCTTCAAGAACTTACAATATACACATCCTGCAATTATAGCAGTAGAATACGCATTGTATCAAGCGCTAATAGCAGAAGGAATTAAACCTGATTATTTACTAGGCAGTAGCCTGGGCGAATTTACAGCAGCAGTTGCAGCAGAATCCTGTAGTTTAAGGCAGGCTTTATTCTTATCTTTAAAACAAGCCAAACTAATAGAAGATCATTGCTTGAATGGTGGACTTACTGCGGTTTTGGGTCCTGTAGAATTATATAAAAAACTCGATCTAAGTCAGAAAGTAGCCCTAGCAGGAATTAATTTTGATAATCATTTTACCATAGCAGCTTTGGATCAGGAGTTAAGCTTGGCAGAAAGCTATTTAAGGGAAAAGGAAGTTAATTATCAGCGCTTGCCTGTAGAATATGGTTTTCATTCATCACGGATAGATCGGGCAGAATTTGAATTTAAAGAATCTACTAGAAATCTACGCTTTAATAATCCAGGAATCCCAATACTTTCGGGGTATGATGGAACTCAAATAAGAGAAATTTCTCAAGACTATTTTTGGAATGCTGTAAGGAATCTTTTAAACTTTCAAAAAATCATCCAAAAACTGGAACAATCCCGCAACGCGATTTATGTCGATCTCACCCCAAACGGGACATTAGCTAATTTTGTAAAATATAATCTAGGTCCAAATTCAAAGAGCAAATATTACAGCATTTTGAGTGCTTTTAATACAGAGATTAAGAACTTAAAAAAGCTTAAAGAAGAACTGCCAGTGGTACAGGATTATTAATAATTAAGAATAAAATGTTTTTAAAAAAGGTGCTGCATGAGTAAGAAAAAAGGTAAAGAACTCTTCCCAAGTAAAGACATAGCCATAATCGGAATGGCCTGTCGATTTCCGGGAGCAAATAATTACGAAGAATATTGGCAGAATTTAGCATCAGGTAAAGATTGTATTAGCGAAATTCCCAAAGATAGGTGGGATATAAAAAAATATTATTCTCCAAATATAAATGAACCAAATAAAAGTATTAGTAAATGGGGCGGGCTTTTAGATCAGATAGATCATTTTGATAACAGCTTTTTCAAATTATCGCCACGAGAATCAGAAAATATGGATCCGCAACAAAGGATTCTCTTAGAAGAAAGCTGGCATTGTATAGAAGATGCATATATCCAGCTAAAAGACTTACAAAAAGCAAAGACCAGTGTTTTTATTGGGGTAATGGCACAGGATTATCAATTAAATATAGTTAGTTCAAACAATATAGACAGTTATGCTGCAGTAGGAAATTATGCATCTATCTTAGCAAACAGAATATCATATTTTTTAGGTTTGGAAGGAGTAAGTAAATCTTTAGATGCAGCATGTGCATCATCGTTGGTGGCGTTACATGATGCGTGTAATAGTGTCATAGGAGAAGAAAGCGAGTATGCAATAGCAGGAGGAGTAAGTGTAATATGTCATCCTTTTAGATATATCTCTTTTTCTAAAGCAAGAATGCTAAGCCTCGATGGGAGATGTAAAACTTTTGATAATAATGCGAATGGTTATGTGCCGGGAGAGGGAGTTGGTATTGTTTTACTTACAACTTTAGCGAATGCACTTAATAAAGGGCATAAGCTCTTAGGAATAATAAAAGGGACAGCTGTAAATCATAGCAATGCGTCACAATCTATAAGCGCTCCCAGTATTAGGCTACAAAAAGAAGTAATACAAAAAGCTATCGAAAATGCAGGCGTTAAAGCCGAAGAAATAAGCTATGTGGAAGCGCATGGTACTGGAACAAGTTTAGGTGATCCTATAGAGATAGATGCATTGACAAGAGCTTTTCGGGCATATACACTTAAAAAGCAGTTTTGTAAGATAGGGGCAGTAAAAAGCAATATAGGGCATCTTGAAGCTGCTGCTGGTATAGCAGGGGTTATAAAAACTCTGATGATGATGAAATACAAGCAGATTCCCCCAAGCTTACATTTTAATACACCAAATCCTGTCATAAATTTTGAGGATTCTCCTTTTTCTGTAGCGACAAAACTAAGCAATTGGGAACAAGGGGATAATCCTTTGCGTGCAGGAGTGAGCTCTTTTGGGTTTGGTGGTGCTAACTCTCATGTTATTTTAGAGGAGCCGCCTTCTGTACAAGCAGCTTTGCCCAGAAGTTCTTCTGAGAATTATTTTTTTATGCTTTCTGCAAAATCCAAAGAAAGTCTTCAAAGTTTGCTAGAACAATGGCAAACTTTTATAGAAACGTCAGAATACCATTCTTATAACCTGGATAATATATGCAAAACTCTTACAACAGGAAGAGCTTCTTTCCCTCATAAATGTGGATCTATAGTAAACACAAAAGATCAACTTGAAAGATTTTTAAAAGAACCTTCTTTGACTTTTAACAATTCAGCAGAGAAATCTCTTTGTTTGGTAACAGGTGGTTTTAACTTAACAGGTTTTTCTGATATAGAACCTTTTCTAAAGCAAAATCCTCTTTTTAAAGAACATACCAATAAATTGATAAAATCGGCCCCTTTAAATCTCAGGTTAAGCTTTTTAAAGAAAAAATGGCCCCTAAAAAGACAGGAACTTTGCTCATTCATAGTTGAGTATGCGTATTACAACACTCTAAAAGATATGGGAATAAAACCTAATATAGTTACAGGTCAAAAAGGTGGGATTTGGGTTTCTTTAGTTATATCAGGCATAATTAAATTTGAAGATGTTGTTTCAGTTTTAAATGGTCAGAAAGTTCCTGGGCAAATAAAATTGACTCATCCAAAGTTTGTTTATTACTGTCCTGTTAGCAAAGAGAATATTGTACCATACCAGTTTAATGAAAGATACATACGTTCTCTTGTTAGCAAGCTTGATATCGAAGAAGAAGTTTATGACTATTATATTTCCAAAGCAAGACTTTTACTTGAGAGCCAGTTTACTTTTAAAAAATTTATAGAAGAATGGGATGATGTTTTAAAGGCAAAAGGCAAAGATATAACTCTGATGCTTGATGAAAAATCAGATAAAGGTTCTGGGTCAAAAGAGAAGATTCTAACACTGGTAATTGTTGTCTGGGCTATTCTAAAGCTTAACAGAAAATGGAATCTCAGAGAAGAAAATAAAATAAAAGATCAGAGATTCTATGAGCTTGTTGATTTGGCAATAGATCAAGTGTTGCCAAAAGAAAAACTTGTTGAGCTTCTTCTTGCAGACAATCCTGATATTGATGGCATAGTTAATACACTGAACCGGCATTGTGAGAACTTGGATCATAATCATTCATATACTCTTTTAAAAAAATATCAGAGCTTTGACGAAATAAAAAATCTTTCAGTATGGGTTGAAGCAGCTTCAGAAGCAAAAGAATTGGTTCCAGAATCAAAAGATCTTATTTTTCTTGAATTAGGGAAATGTAAGAGTCACAAACATAAAAGCATTCAAATACTGGATTTAAAAGACAAGGAATTCAAAGATGGATTGCTGGAATTGTGGTTAAGTGGGTCAGATATAGATTTTTCAAAGCTTTATCTTAGCGAGACCTTTCAAAAAACATTTTTGCCTGTTTATCCATTCAAAGGCGAAAGACACTGGATAGAAGAGGATCACAAATCTCAAATAACTTTGCTTCATCCTTTATTACATGAAAATATTTCTACACTTTCCGAAGAATGTTTTACTTCCACTTTTACGGGTGAAGAATTTTTCTTAAGAGATCATGTAGTCAAAGGCCAA
>Ga0233446_1002219_pt1 | contig 12639 bp, 12 predicted proteins | sample SI_124_October20_4_FD_182780 | JGI IMG/M metagenome (GOLD analysis project Ga0233446, IMG submission 182780) | Seawater microbial communities from Saanich Inlet, British Columbia, Canada - SI_124_October2016_120_MG | ecosystem: Environmental > Aquatic > Marine > Inlet | place: Canada: British...
AAGATGTGTTCAGAAATTTTTCTGTTTTCTGAGAAGAATTAGATTTATGAACTATGATACCGATGAATAATGATTCTTGTTTTACAAATCCTAATTACTTTAAAGATCACTATAAAAGAGAAATACTTACTGTATTTACTGGTTTTAATCAGATAATCAAAGTTATTGAAAAAAATACAAATCATAAAATAGATCATAAACAATTAGCTGATAAAGTATTCAATGTAATAGTAACATGGATCAAAACAAATAAAGATGAACTTGAAAATTATTATAGAGATAATAATTGGAATAAATGGGAATCTAATGAAAAATATAATTTTAATAATTTTTTATATTGATTCTTTAAAAGGTGTTTTAGTATTGTATTAGATTATATGAATAGTCATGAATATACAAACATATTAGAAAAAAAAGTTAAATGAATTCTTGGTGATTAGTAAAATTTTAAACAAACAAAGAAACCCTTGATTTTTCAATCTAGGGTTTCTTTATTAAATAATAAACTTTACTTCTTTATTACTCTCTCCTTCTTTTTCAACTATTTCACTTTTTCTTCGCAGTTTTCTTTTTCTTTGAAGAAACTTTTTTAGCAACCTTTTTCTTTGCGACTTTCTTTTTAGCCGGCACCTTCCCTTTGACAACTTTTTTCTTTTCAATGGTGTCCTTTTCCTCTTGAGCACCTATTTCAAGAAACTTATTTAATCTTACTTCATCTCTTACTTTACGACGAGAAACTGCTTTAAGCAAGCTTGTAGACATGTAATCCGAAATAATACAGAGTCGTTCGTAGCTCATTTCTGAAAGCAGCTGAATCAATGTCATATTGTACTCTCTAACAGAGTCCAAAATCAATAAATTCACTTCATCAACATATTCATTAAAAAGAGGCTTCATGACCTTTTCTAGCGAATTAATTTCATTCATGAAATAAGGCAAATTGCTGTCTGTTATGAATGGTTCTATATCAGAATCAATATATACCTTTTCCATTTTTTGTGGTGTGAGTATATCTAATTTACCATTGATTAACATACCTTTCAGCACATGTGGTAATTCAAGTGATTCGTTCATTGAAAATCTCCAAATTTTTGTTTTGATTTTTCTTTCTGCAGAAAGACCTTACACTGGTGTGAAAGTGGCTATACTATAATATATTAGTTAATTTTGTCAATTTAAATATAAAAAGCGTGGAATTAATTCCACGCTTTTTATATTACAATTATTTTATTAATTTTTCTCATCAAGTTAACCATGATACTATTCATCATTCTAAATGATATACCTCTTTAAATCATATCTGTTCCATAAATCTAAGAGTCATCCCTGTCCTGCTTCAGCTATGGCAATAAATTAAATATTTTTTATTTCTATCTAATTTATCTAATTCTTTTGCATAATTTGGATTATAATAATCTAGATTTAAGTCCATTCACTTAATATATCATTCTAATATTTCTGGAATAGTTCTGATGTCAATTAATATATAATCTTTTCCTATCTTAGACTTAAAATCTTTTACTCATATAGCTCAAATACTTTGCTTTTTCATAATTATATTATTTTTTCAATATTTTAGAATTTATTTCATATAAAATATCCCCCTTAATTCCCCCTTATTAAGGGGGAGAAAACTGGAGTAATTGATTTAGGGGGATTTATTTATAAATTTTTCATACTCAATTGTATTTTTCCTGTTTTTTCATCTATTCAAGTAACTTTTACTTTTACATTTTGACCTACTTCTACTTCATCTTTTGGGTCAGATACAAATTTGTCAGCTATTTGACTTACATGAACTAATCCATCATTTTTCATTCCTATATCTACAAATGCTCCAAATGCTACTACATTTCTAATTACTCAATCTACTATATCTCCTTCTTGAATATCTACATTTCATTTTTTCATAGCTTTTTTATGAGTAGAATTTACTCTTTTTTCTTCTCAAATACTCTCATATGAAGCTACTATAAATTCTAAAGTAGAGATATTTACATCTGGATAAATTTCCATTAATGCTGTTTTATTCTCTTCATAATCATCTGGTCAAATATCATTTTCTAACATATAGTTAGTTAATTCATATTGTTCTGGATGAATATCTGTGTTATCTAGAGTTTCTTTACTATCTGGTATCCTCAAAAATCATGCAGCTTGTTCATAGATTTTGTCTGATAATTGTTTTTTTAAATCTGCTCTTGATTTATAAGGTCTATGGTTGTATATTTTTTTTGCTGATCTTTTATCTATACCTGAAATATAATTTAATACATAGCTTGATGCTGAGTTAACATTTATTCAAACCTCATTTACTACATCTTCTACTACATTTCCAAGTTTTTCTTCTAATTTTTTTTCTGGCATATCATGTTGATACATTCATACTCAAATACTTCAAACTGGAACTTTAACTAGTTCTGATAATGGATCTATATATCTCCTACCAATAGAAACTGTTCATCTATCAAGAGAATCTAGGTCTGGGAATTCTTCTTTTGCTGTTTTACTAGCTGAATATACTGATGCTCATGATTCATTTACTATATATATTTCTGTATCAGTTATAGCTTGTAATAATTCTGTAGTTTCATTTACTCACGTACCATTTCAAACAACAATTACTCCAGGTTTATCTTTTGCTATTATTAATCTTAGTTTAGCAACTGCTGCTTCTTTATTATGTAAGAATATTTTATCAAACTTAACTGGATTCCCTATTTCATCTAAAACAGTCATTTTACAACCAGCTCTATAACCTGGATCTATAGCTAATATTTTTTTACCATATTCTGGTTTTGTCATAAGTAATGCTGACAAATTTTGCTTAAAAGTATCTATTGCATCGTCTTCTCATACTTCTGACATCATTAACCTAAGTTCATTTTCAACAGATTTAAATAATACATCATAACCCTCTTTAAAAGATTCTTCTAGCACTTCAATAAATGGAGCTTTTATTTCTAAAAGTCTTGCATAATGGAATTGTAAACCTTCATAAGTTTGTTCAGTTTTTTCTAACTTAATACTAAGTATTTTTAAATTTTCTCATCTATTTAATGCAAGTATTTGATATGGTTTTAAATATGCTAATCTTTGGCTAAAGTCAGAATACAAATCAAATTTTGAAATCTGTCCTCTATCTTTTTCATTTAATTTTTCTAGTGCTTTATCTGTTTTGATTTTTGAAATAACTGAACCATGTTTTTGCATAGTTTCAATTAAATCAGCTCTTAAATCTGCATTAGCCGATATCTCAGCAGCAATAATATGAACGCATCATTCTAAAATTTCATCTTCCTTATACTCCGATAATAATTCAGCAGGTATTTCAAATTCTTTATTAAGTTTTATCATATCTGCTACAACTTGAAAACCTTTTTCAATCGCTATCATTGCTTTAGTTTTCTTTTTACTCTTGTATGGTTTGTATATTTCTTCTACTTCTTTTAGTGTTTTTGCTTTCAATATATTATCCATCAATTCTGGAGTCATTTTATCTAGTTCTTCTATTCAGTTAATAGCTGTTTGTTTAGCTTTGTGTAATTTTTCTGATTTTTCTCTCAGTTCTATAATATCTCTAATATGATCCTCATCTAAATTCCCAGTTCTTTCTTTTCTATATCTGGCTATAAAAGGAACAGTTGCTCCCTCAGCAATTAATTCTAATACAACTTCAATTTGAAAAGATTTAAATCATAAATCATTAGAAATAACTTCTATATAATTTGGTTCTTCTAGAATAGTTCTATTCTCTTCTACTTTATTTTCTTCTGGCATTTTTTTTTATTATTAAATATTTATATTATTTTATGGTTTTAATATTTTTTGCAATAAAAAAAGACTAGATAAATAAATCTAGTCTTTTTTACATTTTTTTATTTCTCTGAAATAATACTTACAACTCTAATAATTTCTAAATCAATTTCTACAGTTTTTCAAAATTTAGATGATAATTCTCAATTTATTTTTGATAAAATAGATGACAGATCCGTGTTTTCAGGTAATTTCACTGTTGTTTTTAAACTAATATTATCTTTAGTTATATTTTTTACCTCTATATCTGAAATAGAAAAAGAATCTAATTCTGTTGAAATAATATTTGTTAAATAAAATGATACATTATTCTTAATTTTTATTTCTTCTCTAATTAGATTATAAGATCAAACTAAAGGAATAAGAATTATAATAATTGATATAACTACAAAACTAAGTCATTTATACATCTTTTTTTGTTGTTTTTCAATATGTGGAGTGAATCAATATAACCAAAAGAAAATTGTTCACACAATTAATATAGCTACTAGATTTGTTAGAAATAACATTAAAGCTCAAAATGCTAGATCAAAATTAAATATAGCTAACTCAATTCAAACTACGACTAATGGGGGCATTAATGATGCGGCCATAGCTACTCAAGCAATAGATTCTCAAAGTCTAGTAAATCTAAGTGACATTACAGCCACCATAGCTGAAAATATTGCAATAAAAAAATCTATAACATTCGGAGAACTACGTGCTAATATCTCATTTGTTTCTATATTTAATCAAACAAGAAATGATATCATAGCTCACATAAATATCGATGCTACAATTGAAAGTAAAAGTACTCTAAAAGCTACTTTAAAAAACTTTTGTGCTCATCTCGCTATAGCAAAAGCTACTCAGTTAATAGGTCTAAGTAATGGCGCAATTAACATGGCTCATATAACTACCGCTACTGAATTTTGTAATAATCATAAAGCCGCTATTCAACTAGATAAAAATATTTCTATCCAATACAATTTATCTCAAGCAGCATCGGATTTAACCTTTAAAACCACCTCTTCTTTTTGTTCATTTTCTAGTCATAAAAATTCTATTCCATCAAAAAAAGTCCTTACTTTTTCTTCTTTTGTAAGTTCTGGTTGTATTCCCTCATTATCATTTTTTAATTTTTCTTCTTTTTTAATATTCTCTTTTACTTCTTGCTTTATCTCTCTTTTTTCTGCATTTGTTAATTCATCATTTGATTCAGGAATATTATTTAAATTTTCTTCTATCATTAGTTTTTTGAATAATATATTATATATAATATCATATTTTATAATAAGCTACAAAAAAAGACTAGAATTAAAAACTCTAATCTTTTTTATCTATCATAACTTTAGCGTCATCAACGAAATAATTTGTAGAACAACCAGGACAATTTAGATAATATTTATAATAGTAACTTTTGTTTTTAGTATTTATTTTTTTAGGTACTTTTTTTTCTACTTTTGTTCAACATTTTCTACATTTTTGTCATGCTTTAGATATTTTGATAGATTTGTCCACATGTTTATTCAAAACTGTTTTTATTTTATCCTGTTTTTTTTCTGTTTCTGAGAACATATTTATTTGTTTTTCTTCTCATTTAAAGCCCTTATCTTCTATTAATTTGAAAGTTTCTAAAGCAATAGTAGCTAATTCATCACATCTTTCATTTTCTTCGTGTCAATTATGTCATTTTACCCAATGAAAAGTTACATCATGTTTTTCAACTAATACTAACAATTTTTCCCATAAATCAGCATTTGTTGCCTTTGTTTTGTTTGATTTCATCCAATTATTTGCTTTCCAAACTTTAGCCCATCATTTTTCAATTCAATTAATCGTATATTGAGAATCTGTATAAATATTAACTAATGATTTTTTCTTTAATTTTTCTAATCCAATAATTACTCAAGTTAATTCCATTCTATTATTAGTTGTCAACTTATATCATTTATTAAACTCTTTTTTTACTCATTTACATGATAGTATAACTCAATATCACCCTGCTCATGGATTTGGTCTAGCTCATCAATCTGAAAATATATCTACAACAGGTAATTTCATTTATTTTTAATTATTAATTATTTTATTTTTTGCTTCTTCAATTTTTTCATCACTTATTATCTCTATTTTTTCTCACAAATATTTTGGTTTTGCCTCATAAATATCTACTTCTAAAAATGCCTTTATTCTTGCAAACACTTCTCTCCTATTGTTATAATCCTCATTTACATATTTCTGCAAATTTGTTTCTACTCAATATGTTTCTATTCATAATTTTTGGGAAATATACATTGCTCTTTTCAGATGAAAATCTTGAGTGAATAAAACTAGTTCTCATACTCAAAATATTTCCCTAGCTCTATATATAGAATCATAAGTATCAAAACCTGCATAGTCTAAGTAAATATCATCAACATCTACTCACATATCTATTAAGAATTTTTGCATAGCAACAGGTTCATTATAATTCTTAACTGAGTTATCTCAAGAAACTATAATTTTTTCTATTTTTCAAGAAACATAAGCATTATAAGCAACCTTTAATCTATCTTTTAATATATCTGATGGAGTATCTTTTCAAATAACTGAGGCTCAAAAAACAAGTCCGACATACTTCTTTTCTAATCAGTCTAAATCATAATAATAATTTATTTTTGAAAAACTAAGTACATAATAATTAACTGAAGTAACAAATACGACAATTAATAAGAGTGATAGAGCGGAATATATTAAAATTTTTTTCATAAACTATTTTAATAAAAAATCTAATTGCTTATAAAGGAGTGGAATAGACATAACTATAAATACAACAATCAAAAATAATATCCTCGACTTCGTAAATAATGGCTTTTGTTCTTTTGTCATAATAAAAAAAAGACTTAAACATTAATTAATAATATTTTAAGTCTTTTTAGTTTTTTTTCAAATTAGAATTTATATTCTACTCAAATCGTCATATAATCATTTCAATTTTTATTGTCTTCGTATCTATATTTTAAACTTGTTTGTTCAAGAAATGGTATTTTAGCTCATATTTCTACATATCTTCATGATTTATTAGTATTATCTAATAGAGATCATTGAATAGTAGAAGATCCAGTAGGTCAATATATTTTTTCTCTTGTATAACCTGTTTCAATATTCATTCATGCAAATTTAGATCAAATTCATATTTTTCATCATATATTTGATTCTCAATACTTATTATCTAAAGCAAGTTTTGCATTCAATCAAGCATTAACATAAACTCATCCAGAATTATTATTTCATACTACAAATTTATTTGAATCTATAGATCATCTCAGATCAGCTGTTATTCAACTTACATCTTCATAAGCTGCTACATGTTCATAAACATCTGTTGTTTTATGCCATTCTTTTTGAATTCTTTGTCATCAATAATTTCATAGTGCCTGAATTCATCATCAAAGCTTAATTTTAGTTCAGTTTCAATCAATATCTTGGTCTGAATAAACTTCTTTTTTTAGTCATAGATCTAGTTGATCTATTCTCGATGCATTATCAAAATTGGTTTCAGCCCATTGTCTAACTCAATTATTATCATAAACAAACTGTTCTCATGTAGTATAATGATTATAATCAATATCTAGGTCATATTTATCCATTCATTTTGAAAAATTTGTTCTTCATGTAAATCAAAATGTCTTTCAGGTATCTTCTCAGAACTTTTCTCAATCTATCGTTACTCAATTATCATTAAATGTAGAAATTGATACTTTGTTTAAACTAAAAGTATTCTCTTTATATGAATTAACAAAAATCTGACTAGTAAAATCTTCGGATAATTTAATTACATCAGACATATTTGTTCTAGTATTATCTATATTTTTAACCAACATCCCCAGAGTTTTTCTATTTTGCAAACCTAATCTTTTTCTATTTTTTGATAATACTGGTTTTGATATTCTCTTTTTTGGAAGAGATAATAATTTTTTATATTTTTTTTCATTTTCATGAACTATATGTTTTTTTATTTTTTCCATTTTTATAAGTTTTCTATTAAACTATTCATTTTTTTAAGACTAACAATATTTTCCCTAGATTCTACAAATCTCATATTTCTAATTTTTTTCTTGTATATATTTATATTTTTTACTCTTTTATTATTAATTTCTTGCTTAATATCATTATGAAAAGTTTGTCATATCATAGTTATATGTTTTTTATAATCATGCTTGATATAACCCAGCCCCAACTGCTCATTTTCTAAAATTTTTATTACTTTTGCTAATTCTCATTTATTATTTTTGACATATAGTAATATTGAAGCTCTTTCACTTGAATTAAATGATGTACTTCTATATAATAGCTCCTGTAAATATGATAAATCACTTAACATAAAAATATAGTTAATTAATATTAATTTAATAGTATCATAAATTAATATTTATAACAAAAAAAACTACTTAATTTGAGTAGTTTTTTTATTTATTCTTCATATTTTCTAAACCATGTTAGTTGTTTTTTTGCGTAGTTTCTGTTATTTTTTTTCACTAGTTCGATAGTCTCATCTAAATTTAATTTAATTCATTGTTTTTCTTTTTCTCATAATTCTAATTTTTCAGATCAATCATATACTTTTCAATCTCAATTCAAATAATTAATTACTTCCTTGTATCAAATTGTTTTCATTCAAAAATTATCTTTTGTATAAGTTTTCAATAATTCTTCAACTTCTCACACTAATCCATCATCAAACATCATTTGTACTCTCTTGTTTATCCTATTATATAGATATTCTCTCTCACCCATATAAGGAGTTAAAAATAAGGTATCATACTTAAGAGTTTTTTCTTCTCTAAAATCTCTTTTAGATTTTCATGTAAGCATTTTTACTTCAATTGCTCTAATAATATATCTAATATTATTAGGGTGTAATTCTTTTGCATATTCTGGGTCTATGTCCTTTAACTTATTGTATACAAATTCATTTCAATTTTCTTCAGCCTCTTTTTCTAAACTAGCTCTTAATTTTTCATCTGCAGGAATTCTTGGGATATTAAAATTATAAATTAAACTATCTATATATAATCCGGTTCATCAACACAAAATTGGAATCTTTCACTTAGAATATATTTCTCATATTATTTTTTCTGACTCCTCTTTAAATTCTCAAACTGAGTATTCTCTATCAGGATTAATTATATCAATCATATGATGTACTATTCTTTCTTTTTCTTCCTCAGTAATTTTACCTGTTCAAATATCTAAACCCTTAAAAATTTGTCTAGAATCTGTACTTATTATTTCTGAATCTACTATTTTTGCTATTTCGATACTCATTCAAGTCTTTCACGAAGCTGTAGGTCCATATATAACTATTATTTTTCTCAGATCTGATTTTTTTTCTAAAAAATTTTTAATTTTTTCTTTGTATTCCATTAGTAAATAATTATAATTTATTTTAGTTTATTATTGCATAATAAATTTAAAAATCAATAAAAATATTTTTATAAAAAAAAATGTTGACTTAATCCAGTTTATTCATAATATATGTCTCGCAAATAAAGTTTGCCATCATAGCTCAGCTGGTAGAGCATTCGCCTTGTAAGCGAACGGTCATCGGTTCAAATCCGATTGATGGCTCCATTTCTAGATTAAAATTACGAATTACGAGTTTAATATAATATGTTTATCTTTGATTCGTAACTCGTAATTTTTTTATAGAATTATTATTCTGGGCAGATTCCAGAGTGGCCAAATGGGGCGGACTGTAAATCCGCTAGCTACGCTTTCGGGGGTTCGACTCCCTCTCTGCCCACCATTTAAAAAATAAGTTATAATTACTATAACTTGAATTTTTGTATTTAAGCCCGGGTGATGGAATTGGTAGACATGTTGGTCTTAGAAACCAATGCTTCACGGCGTGCGAGTTCGATTCTCGCCTCGGGCACCATTATTTACATTTTATAAATGTAAATCCAAATATTTATATATTTTTGCTTCGTACTTGGCGAACAAATTAAAAAAGAGATTATGAAAACAGGAATACATCCTAAAAGTAATAAAGTAACTATTACATGTTCATGTGGTGAAGAGTTTAAAGTTGATTCAGTTATTGATTGAGATACTAGAGTTGAAATATGTTCAGCTTGTCATCCATATTATACTGGTGAACAAAGAATTCTTAAAACTGGTGCAGTTGATAAATTCTATGCTAGACAAAAGAAAATGGAAGCTCTTGCAAAGAAAAAATAATAGACCCAATAAAATAAGTTCAAAATTGAGCTTATTTTTTTTATAACAAATTCTTGACTTATATTTTTTTTCTATATAATACTTGTACTTTCTATATCAAAGACAGTGGGCACGACTTAAGACCTACCGAGATTATAGAGGAAAAGTTTTAAAAAATTTCAAATTTATAATAAAACTAAATCCTTTTTCTTTGAATATAAGAAAAAGGATTTTTTTATTAGAAAGTATTACTTGTATATTATAATATAAATAACATGGCTGTTTCAAAACAACAAAAAGCTGAGATATTAGCTGAATTAATAGCTAAATTTAAAGAAGCAAAATCTATTGGTTTCGCTACTACTTCTACTATGACAGTAGGTGAATTTGCTGAACTAAGAAAAAACTTAAGAGAAGTTAGTGCAACTTACAACCTAGCTAAAAAAACTCTTATTAAAAAAGCTATAAAAGAAGCTTTAGATATGGATATTGATTTATCTACTCTAGAAGGTCAAATCGGTGTGGTATGTTCAAATGATGATGCTGTTGCTGGTCTTGGAAAAGTTAATGACTTAGTTAAAAAATCTCAATGAGAAAAAGTTACTTGGGCTGCTTGTATTTTCGAATGAGAATTAAAAAACCTAGAAGAAACAAAAGTTATTGCTGGGATGCCTTCAAGAGAAACATTACTTGGAAGACTTGTTGGATCTATGAAATCTCCAATATCTGGACTTGCAAGATTCTTTGATGCTGCTAGTAAAGATCTTGAAGCTAAAGGACAAACTAAAGTTTCAGAATTAGTAGGTGCAACTGAAAAAACTGAGGCTCCTGCTGAAACCAAAGAAGAAGCTCCAAAAGAAGAAGTTAAAACTGAAGCTCCTAAAACTGAAGAAAAAGTTGAAGAAGCTAAAGTAGAAGCTCCTGCTGAAGATAAAAAAGAAGAAGAAACTAAAACTGAAGAAAAATAATTAATGATTGGTATGCTAATTCCCTTTTTAGGGAGTTAGTAACTAGCTATTAATGGTTAGACTTAAATATATTTTTAATTTATAATATTATATTATGGCTGAATTAAGTAAAAATGCTGCATCTATTATGGATATGGTAAAAGAATTAACTATCGTTGAATTAAACGACTTAGTTACTGCAATGGAAGAAGAATTTGGTGTTTCTGCTGCTGCTCCTGTTATGGTTGCTGCTGGTGGTGCTGAAGGTGGAGCTGATGAAAAATCATCTTTTGATGTTGAATTAGTTAACGCTGGTGCATCTAAAATTGCTGTTATTAAAGTAATTAGAGAAATAACTGGTCTTGGACTAAAAGAAGCTAAAGATATCGCTGATAACGGTGGTAAAGTTAAAGAAGGTGCTGATAAAGCTGAAGCTGAAGAAATCAAAACTAAATTAGTTGAAGCTGGTGCTGAAGTTGAATTAAAATAATTCTTCCCTATAATAAAAACTGAAATTTAAATATTTCAGTTTTTATTTTTTATTCGGGATTCGCCAAGCGGTAAGGCAAGGGACTCTGAATCCCTCACCGTAGGTTCGAATCCTACATCCCGAACCATATAGATTTTAAAAAAGCTTAAAATAAAATTTAAGCTTTTTTTATTTAAATAAATATTTGAGGATTCGAAACTGAGAAAAGGAAATTAGAAAATTCATTATTTTTTATGACGAATAGGAATAAAATAATAATAGATTTTTCAATTTATCTTTCGAATGCCCGACTTGCGGCGAATCCTACATCCCGAACCATATAAAAATAAAAAAGGTATCTATTAATAGATACCTTTTAACTTATCATCAAAACGGATTAGTGAGATACTTTGATCTGCTTCTATTTTACTTGATTCTAATCAATAGAGTAATAACATATCTCTATATTGATTAATGCATCTACCATAATATTCCCCTCATAAAATATGCTGAGTAATTTCTGGATGTATTTCAAATCATCTATCTCTTAATGTTATTAAAAGCTTATCTTTATACCTTTTATGTCTCATTTTTATAATATCAATATTGCTATCCCATACATAAGCATAAGCATTTCAATATTCCTCTTCCCATAATTTATATTCTATTCCTCTTTTTGATAAATACTCAATTTTTTCTTCCATATCTAAAACAATATCAAAATTTATCATATCTAATCTATCTCTATCTCAGTTATTCATCCCAGATACAATAATCCTATCATCTCATATTATTTTTTTTGCATATTCCATAATTTCTTCTCTTCTTTCTTGATTTGAAGCAGTATTATCTTCAATATTATCACTTACTTCTGTGTTATAGATATTCCTTCAAGCAAAATGACCAACTAAATCTAGTAATATATCTAAAAAATCTTCTGAAAGTATTTTTTTAAATAATTCTTCATGTTTATCTATATCTTTTTTAACATTATCAGGTAAGCTTATAACACGACCATTATTAGCATTATAATAATCTTTTTCTATTTGAGAAACTTCTCATAACTTTTGCCATTTTCAATCAAGAGTTTTCTTTAAATATTTCAATACTTCTGGTTGTGCTCAAACAATATCTTCCGGAACATAATTATCTCAAAAAATGGTAGACTTAAAATGTTGAAAATGGATAAGATCAGATAATGTTTCAGCAAGCAATGATACTTGTAAT
>Ga0233446_1002221_pt1 | contig 12632 bp, 10 predicted proteins | sample SI_124_October20_4_FD_182780 | JGI IMG/M metagenome (GOLD analysis project Ga0233446, IMG submission 182780) | Seawater microbial communities from Saanich Inlet, British Columbia, Canada - SI_124_October2016_120_MG | ecosystem: Environmental > Aquatic > Marine > Inlet | place: Canada: British...
TACAAAAAAAAAAATAGGAGTTAAATTTATCGTTTTTACAAACAGTTTTTAATTGTGACGGTACAAAGGTTTGTTTACCTGTTTTTATAAATGGGCAATAAAGCATTACACTTGAGCCTCTTGCAAAAAGACACTTTGTCTCACATTTGCTATTTGCAACAAGCACAAACTGAGGTACTTTGTAGAGACGTTATGTCACTTTTGCAATCACCTCACTTAATTAAATTAAAAATACAAAAACAAGGTTTATTTAAAAGGAGTTTTTTATGGCAGCAAAAATACGAAAGTTCGAAGCACAAACCCAAAAAGTTTTGGATATGATGATCCATTCTCTTTATTCCAATAAAGATATTTTCTTGAGAGAGCTTATTGCTAACGCAGCAGACGCCATTGATAAAGCAAGATTTCTTTCCTTGGGCAATAAGGAATTAGCAGAAGACTGGACAATCAGAATTGATGCAGATAAAGATAAAAAAACACTAAAAATTTGTGACAATGGTGTAGGGATGACCATGGATGAAGTAATAGAAAATATTGGTACTATTGCTCAATCCGGAACAAAAGCTTTTTTGGATGCTATTGAAAAGAGTAAAGAAAATGATACTCCTGAGCTAGTAGGACAGTTTGGAGTGGGATTTTATTCCGCCTTTATGATTGCAGATGACATTGTTTTTGAGACGAAAAAAGCGGGAAGTGATGAATCCGCAGTGAAATGGTCTTCCAAGGGAGAAGAGGGATATGCCGTCGAGGAGACTTCTAAGGAAGAACATGGTACGACCATTACCCTTCATCTAAAGAAAGATGCTGAAAAATATCTCGATAACTGGAAAGTCAAAGAAATCGTAAAAAAATATTCCGATTTTATTGAGTACCCTATAAAGATGAAGAACGTCGTCAAAGAGCCTAAGGAACAAAAAGGGCAAAAAGAGGATGATGTTAAACCCGAAAATATAGAATATATAGATGTTGAAAAAGACGAAACGTTGAATTCGCAGAAAGCTATATGGCTACGTCCTGCCAAGGATATTAAAGAAGAGGAGTATCAACAGTTTTTCAAACATTTGAGTCACTCGTTCGAGGATGCTCTTAAACATATTCATTATTCGGCAGAGGGGACAACAGAATTTAAAGCGTTGGTGTATATCCCATCTAAAAATCCTTCCAACATGTTCATGCAGGAAAATCAGAAGAAAAATCTTCATTTGTACGTTCGAAGAATTTTTATTACAGAGGAATGCCCCAATCTTCTTCCCGAGTATTTAAGGTTTATTGACGGAGTTGTTGATTCCAGTGACTTACCATTGAATGTTTCTCGAGAAACACTACAGGATAATCCTGTTATTGAAAAAATACAGAAAAACCTTGTGCGTAAAATTCTCGACACACTAAAAAAAATCAAAGGAAATGACTTCGAAAAATATACTTCTTTCTTTAAAGAGTTTGGCAGAAATATTAAGGAAGGGGTGCACACAGATTATTCAAACAAAGAGAAGCTACAAGAACTTCTTCTTTTTGAAACAATGAAGAACGAAACTGGCAAACTTATATCATTAAAAGATTATGTAGATATGATGCCAGAAGATCAAAAGGAAATCTATTATATTATAGGTGAGAACAGAGGAGTTCTTGAAAACTCTCCACATTTGGAAATTTTTCAGTCCAAGGGGTATGATGTTCTTTTTATGACAGATCCTATTGATGAATTTATTCTTTCCGGTCTTTTCAAATATGCAGACAAAGATATGAAGGCAGTTGGCAAGGGTGAAATCAATCTTGATTCAGATAAAAAAGACAAGGAAAAAGAGAAAAAAGCAAAAAAAGAGTATAGTTCACTTTTGGAATTTATTCAGAAAAAACTTGACAACAATGTTAAAGAAGTACGTTTTTCGAAGAGACTTACAGATAGTGCGTGTTGTTTGGTGGGTGGTGATTATGATCAAAGTCCATACATGGAAAGAATGATGAAAGCAATGAAACAGGATATACCGAAATCAAAACGTATTCTGGAACTAAATCCGGATCACGCTATGGTTGGTTCTATGAAAAAACTGTATGAACTTGATTCAAAAAGCTCTAAACTTGGTGAATTTGCAGAATTGCTTTACGATCAAGCACTACTAGCGGAAGGCAGCCCTATTGCTAACCCATTAAAGTTTTCAAAGCGTGTTTCTGAGCTGATAGTGTTAGGACTGAAAAATGCTGTAGATGTTAAAATGGAATGAAGGCAAAAGAGTTTGTTTGAATTTGAATAGGAAAATGATTTTATCCTTTTTAGTTCCGATGCCTCTGGTCATATTAATCCTACTGTTTGAGCTTTTTCTATTGCTTGATACAAAAGTAAAAAAACAGGAAAGATTATAACAAATTTAGGATTAATTTATGAATAACAAACTGGATATGGAAACTCTTGTTTCACTTTGTAAACGCAGAGGTTTTATCTTTCAAAGCTCTGAAATCTATGGTGGTATTAATGGGTTCTGGGATTATGGGCCATATGGAGCCGCCATGAAAAGAGCTGTAGAAAGTTTATGGTGGAGTGAGATGGTGGAAGCTAGACACAATATGGAAGGGCTAGATTCCACTATTATTAGCAATCCGAAAGTATGGGAAGCTTCAGGGCATCTGGATAAATTTGGTGATTTGATGACTGACTGTAGAGACTGTAAAGCACGTCATCGCGTTGATCAAATGGCAGAAACATCCGTATGCCCTAAATGTGGTTCTAAAAATTTAACGGAACCAAGAGAGTTTAATTTAATGATGAAAACCTATATTGGCCCTGTTTCGGATGAAGATAATGTTGCTTATCTTCGTGCTGAAACTTGTCAGCCAATTTTTACAAACTTCCACAATGTACGTATAGCTTCCAGGCAAAAACTACCATTCGGCATTGCTCAAATAGGAAAAGCATTTCGTAATGAAATTAATCCACGTAATTTTATTTTTAGATCTCGAGAATTTTCACAAATGGAAATGGAATTCTTCTGTATTGATGACGAAGCAATGGAATGGTATAGTTACTGGAAAGAACAAAGAATCAAGTATTATTATGACAAGCTTGAGTTCAAAGATAATGAACTGAGGATTCATAGCCATGAGACATTAGCACATTATGCGAAAGCTGCACTTGATATTGAATTTAAATTCCCATTCGGTTGGGGAGAACTAGAAGGTGTGCATCATCGAGGGACTTGGGATATGTCAAGACACCAAGAATATTCTGGTGAATCCATGGAATATTTTGACCAGGAAAATAATCGCAAAATCATTCCTAGCATCATTGAAACATCTGTGGGCGTTGATAGAACAATACTTGCAATATTGTGTCATTCTTATGATGTTGATGTTGCTGAAACTAAGAAGGAAGGCAAAAAAGATGATGCAAGAACTGTTTTGAAAATTCCTGCAATTGTAGCTCCAATACAGGTTGCAGTTTTACCCCTGTCTAAAAAACTTTCAGAAAAAGCAGAAAATGTATACAAAGATATTCGGAAACGGTTCCGTTCTGAATTTGATACAACCGGCAGCATAGGCAAACGTTATAGAAGACAGGATGAGATTGGAACACCTTATTGTGTTACATTAGATTTTGATTCACTGGAAGATGATGCAGTAACAGTTAGAGAAAGAGATTGCATGTCACAAGAAAGAATTAGTGCTAATCAGCTAATTTCATACTTTGATGATAAGCTTTTGATTTAAACTAATAATAAGGAGTTATAAATTATGAAATGTTCAACTTGCAATATTGAGTTAACTGTGGAAGAGATAGAAGGTGTGAATGTTCAGCTATGCCCAAGCTGTTTCGGTAGGTTTCTGCATAAAGGCGAACTAAAAAAAATTACTCATCCTACAGCCGGAGATGTTGAGTATTCTTCGCTGAAAGAGATTGATAAAAATGAGGTTTCTGAATTATTATGTCCTATTTGTGAAACAGAAAAAATGATAAACGTTAATTTTGCAACATATTCTGATATTGTAATGAAATACTGCAAAAGATGCTCTGGTATTTGGCTGGATCAGGGTGAATTAAAGCAAATTAACGCTGAAATTGATAAGTTAAATAATGATGCAGAACCCTGGGAACACTCTTTTCGAGTTTTTTTATCTAAGCTTCCATTTTAACTCATATTGCGCATAATGCGCTAAGGGAAAAAGAACAATTTGGATTAAACAAATTTGCTTTGCATAAAATACAAAAATATACTTGTATATGTTGAATTTTTAGAATATAATGCTATGCTTATAGTTTCAGTTCCTTAGTTTTGGGTAGTGTTTACAATTGCCGGAATCACAAAACTTCGGGTATAGATTGGCATATATCTTTAAGGAATGAAAAAAGTATAATATCTAATATAACAAGGAGAAATCAGAATGGCAGCTCTAGTTGATGCTGAAAAGTGCACAGGTTGCGAAAGCTGTGTAAGTGCATGTCCAGTTGAAGCAATTTCAATGGTTAGCGACAAAGCTAAAGTTTCCAGTGAATGTATTGATTGCGGTGCTTGTGTTGACGAATGCCCGCTTGAAGCAATTTCAATGGAATAAGTTTGTTTTAAAAGGGCCGCATCAAAAACCTTAATATACTCAAGGTTTTTGATGCGGCCCTTTTTCCCTTTTCCGATAATAAATATTATTACCTTTGAAACCGGAAACCTTTTGTGAGAAACGACTTTTTAAGAAATAAAACACTGTCTCTTTCAAAACTTTCTGTTGGAATAGATGCGTATGTTTCTGATTTAGTCGGAGACAGGTCATTCAGAAGCAGAGTATTGGGATTTGGATTAAATATCGGAGCAAAACTTAGAGTAGAAAAAGCTACGTCTTCAACTAACGAACACCTTATTATCGTAATTGGTAATTCAAGGCTGGTTATCGCTCGCGAAATAGCAGAAAGAATTATCGTTTCTGTCCACTAACCTTCTTATTGCCAAATTTTACTTGTATTAAGAATTTGCAGGGATATTTTTATCAAGATACCAATTGGGTGTGTTCTGCCGCAATACACAGACTTTTTATTAACTTGGTAATTGATGAAAAATAATATACTTCAATCAGCTTTAGTGCATAAAAATCCAAAAAAGATTGTACTTTACACTCAGATCTATAGTATAGGAATTTGCTCTTAATCTGTTGGTATGCAACAAGATTCTATTACTTATCGAAATGAAATAATAAAGCAAGTTTAACTTGAATTTCTGGAGTTAGGATGAAACAAATAATTTTATTTTTAATACTTTTTACTATGACTTCTCCGTGTTTTTCTAACTCTAAAACAGAGACTACAGCGCCTAAAACCATTCTTGCAAACAGAATAATACTTTCCAAAGGATATATGGAGGTCAGACATATTATTCTTCAAGGCTCTAATGGTGACATTGGAGAGGCCATCGGCAAAATAGCACAAGAATGGTTAAAAATAGTACCATTAGATTATTCAGAACCTATCTATGCAGTAGCACGTAAAATGTATATGCTTGACAATTATCCTCTTTTGCTTGATAGAATGATTGGAGTTGGACGTGCATATAATGTTTCATACGCTCACTCTTTGTTAGACCTAAGCACTCTTCCCTATGACATTGGTCCTTATGGGTGTTCTGCTGTGTGCTTCCCTCCTGGAGAAGTCAAAAGTCGACATCCACAGGTAGTTAGAAATTTTGATTCGTTTATTGCCCCAATTCACGATGTGACAGGAACTCCGCCGGCAGCAGATGCCCGAAACCTTTTTTCACGTAATTTTGTTATGGAATTATATCCGGAAGTAGGATATTCATCAATTGTCTTTGGAGCAATGGACCTGCTAAATGGTGTTTTTGATGGATTAAATTCTACTGGATTAACCGTTTGTTGCATGGAGGCCAACGAAACCCTGGTCAACTACAACATTCCACTGGGTGGAGGTAAAACAACGGGACTTTATATGTTTCAGTTAGCACGACTTATTCTTGACACATGCTCAAATGTAGATGAAGCTAAAGTAAAAATATTAAATGCAAAAATCTCCAAAAATTTTTCAGGGTTGCACATGCTTATTGCCGATACAACAGGCAAATCTTTTATTTTTGAGCTTTCACAGGGAGGAGATGAAATTCACTTCATTGACAATGGGGGTAAACCCCAGATATTGACTAATTTTCCTGTTGTTCAATATAATGATACAGATAAATTTCCTTCAATAGTGAAAAAAAAGATGGACAACCCATTTCACAGATACGACGTTCTTGATAAAGTCATTAAATCGAAAAAGGGGCAGTTCTCACAGAAAGAAATTTGGAAGTTAATGAATAGAGTTTACGTAAGAACAGGTAAAATTCCTCCTGGTTTAAAACAAGCAGTGCCACAGCGAACATTATGGAAGATTTTAATTGACCAGAAAGCTTTGTCTTGTAAAATAGTCTATTATGTAAATGATGGGAAAAAAAATAAAAAAACTGGTAAAAGAAATATAAAATTCTCAAAACCATTTACTTTTAACCTTGGCCTATTAAAAGAAGCACCCCAAAACACTTCTGCTTCTAATATATGATAAAGCTTTACATGAAAACAGAACAAACCTGATAAACTATTACGCACAGTGCATATGTAAAAGCTAAACTAGCAAAAGTTCCGAGAAGCGCCCACATCCAGGATGATTCTTTTGCTATCGTTATTATCGTCACAAAACATGGAGTATACAACAAAACAAATAGAAGAAAACTAATGACCATTGGCAACGTCCATGCTGAGTTGGTTAACAACTTTCTTCCAAGCATAGAGCTGGAAATTATACCAGACTGTTCAGTGCTGTTTCTTCCCTGGCTTGTAGATATCGCTTCCTCATTATCTGGATCCCCTAAGGAATAAGCAGTTGAAAGAGTCGATAAAATTACTTCTTTAGCAGCAAAGCCTCCTATAAGCGCTATATTTGCTTGCCATGGAAAACCGACATACTTACTGACACGCTCCAACCATACTCCCATTCTTCCACCATATGAGTGTTTTAATGCAGTTTCTTGTTCTAAATTTGCAATTTTACTCAAAGCTGCATGATTCCGTTCTTTTGACAGATTCTTTGATTGTAATACAACTTCCCTCCGCATTTTATTAAAATAAACTTTCTGCTTCTGTGGAAGTTGAGGAAAAGTCATAAATGCCCATATTACTATAGAAATAGCAAAAATCACAGTCCCTGCTTTTTTGACAAACTGCCATACCCTATCCCATGTGTGTGTAATAATGCCATACAGAGTCGGCAGCCTATATGCCGGCAACTCCATTATAAATGGCGTAGGTGCGCCTCTAATAAGCGTTGAACGCAATATTTTAGCTGCAATCAGTGCTGCGCACCATGATGCTATAGTAAGAATAAGCATTACATTGGTTTTATTATTCGGGAAAAATATATCAGCAAGCATTAAAAAAACAGTAGCCTTAGCACCGCACACCATAAAAGGCACTGTGAGTACAGTAGCTAAGCGTTCTTTTGGGCTTCTTAGGGTTCGGCTCGCCATAACCCCAGGAACAGCGCAGCCGCCAGGTATCCCTCCGGAAATGATAAATGGCATGACAGAAGCACCATGCAATCCAAATGCCTTAAATATTTTATCAAGCATATATGCTACACGAGCCATGTAGCCAAGGTCTTCAAGGTAACAGAGCATTGCAAACATTATTAGTATCAGTGGAGCAAAACTTAGCACTGCTCCTACACCATTAATTATTCCTGAAACAACAAGAGAACGCAAAAGTTCATTCCCTATATATGAATTGCCAAGCTGACCAAGATAATCAAAACCATTCTGCATCCAATTTTGCGGATAGGCACCTAGCTGAAAAGTAAGCCAAAATAAAAGATACAGAACTAGTAACATTATTAAAGGTCCAAAAAACCTTTGTGTAAGCACTCGATCTATTTTTTCAGAAAAACTATGTTTAAAAGCATATTCTCTTGAAATCACCCCATGCTTGAGAAGAGACTGAATATAGCCATACCGATAATCTGCTACTAATGCTTCTGGATATGTTTTTAATGTTTTATCTGTATGTTTTTCTACACGTTTTACAATATGAACTAATTCATTGTGTATGCTCTCATTTTCTTTCCCTTGTTGGAGTATATTTTCATCTTCCTCCATATATTTAATTGCAAGCCAACGCGATGGGTATTTATTTGTCAGGAACTTATTTTTTTCAATAAGTTCAATCATTTCTTTCAAGGCGGGATTTAAGTCAGAACCATAGGATATATAAAAAGGAATGTTTTCTCTCTTTTTATTTTCAACAATATCAATGACAGAATTAATTAAATCCTTTTTGCCTATCCCTCGCCTGGCAATACATTCTACAACTGGGACCTGAAGTAGCTCAGATAACGCTTTGCTGTCTATATGAATATTCTTCCTTTTAGCGTCATCCATCATATTCAATCCGACAACAACAGGTATTTCAAGTTCCAACAATTGTACAACAAGATATAGGCTGCGTTCAAGGGCAACCGCATCTAACATACAGACAACAACATCTGGCTTTTCGTTTATTATTACATCTCTAGCAACAATTTCATCCATTGAGTAAGACGTTAGAGAATAGGTACCAGGAAGATCAATAATGTTAATTTTATAGTTTTGTGCTCTGCAGTATCCTTCCATCCGTTCTACTGTTATACCAGGATAATTGCCAACACGGGCGGTTGAACCCGTAATGGCATTGAACATAGTACTTTTTCCACAGTTAGGTTGGCCTGATAATGCTACAACTATCTTTTTACGAGACATTACTTTTATTTAACTTTCTAGTTTTTACGATTTATCTCCAACTTAGGGTCATATCATAGACAGTTAGAATCAGAAACCTCGCATGTTATATGGTCAGCTTCGCTATTCCGTAGTGTTATTGTAAATCCCAACATTTTTATTGCCACTGGATCATATAAAGGAGCTCTACCAATAATCATAAATTTATTTCCAGGAATTAATCCCATATCCCTAATCCGTCTGCCTAACTCCCCTTTAACCGTAATCGACTTTATTATGCCAATTTGATTCTTACTCATTTTTCGCATTGGTATGACCATTGTTTTTCTCCAAATTTAATCCCATATCTTATGCCTTGATATGACATAGCCTATGAAAACAACGAATATAATATTGTTATGGTTTTAAAGTTAAATAACTTAACCTTAACACAATGCTACAACGATAATATTAACATTAAACCAATACTAATAAGGGTGCCCTAACTAAATTGCAAGTTTTATTCTTATCATATCTGCAGTTAGACCTAAAGCTTCATTATGATCATAGAGAAATTGTCCTCATTTCTCAAATATGCGAGAATCTGGCAAATAAATAAAATATTATTGCTGCTTTTAAATGTATCTCACTTCTTTTCTCAATTTGAAAAATTGAGAAAAGTTTATAGATTTATTTGTGCGGGAGCGTTTCCGTCAAAGAAATCTGAAAAGGATAAAAATTTAATGGTAAACTTCTATAATTGGAAAGAGCGTAGAGAAAAAAAGGCACTTCTTGTGCTTGAAGACGGAACTGTTTTTAGGGGATATTCGTTTGGTGCTGAAATTGACATTGAAGGTGAGGTCGTATTTAATACTGGTATGTCAGGATATCAGGAAATAATAACTGACCCATCTTATGCTGGACAGTTTGTAACAATGACTTACCCTGAACTTGGGAATACCGGAATTAATTCGGAAGACAGTGAATCCAGGGAGCTTTTTTTAAGCGGCTTGATTGTTAACGGAATAAACGAAGCAAGCAGCTGGAGGAATGAAATTTCTTTAAAAGACTTTCTGAAAAAAAACAACGTTCCTGGCATTGCCGGGATTGATACACGAGCTTTAACAACACTTCTTAGAAACAAGGGAACAATGAAAGCTTTTATGCATTGTTCGGATCTTGTTCTATCTCCAAAAGAATGTTTGCAAAGGGCTCAATCGTGGGAGGGGCTAGACAATCAGGATTATGCTGTAAAGGTGACATGTTCAGATATCTACAAATGGGATTCTGATAAAAACAGAACCTTGTCCTGGGGGCTTGCTGACGATCTTTCACCTGCCGACTTAAATATAGTAGCTTACGACTTCGGAATAAAATGGAATATTTTAAGATGTTTTCGTCTGAGAGGGATGAATGTGACTGTCGTACCTGCTCAAACATCAGCTGAAGAAGTAATGAAACTTTCTCCTGACGGAGTGTTTTTTTCAAACGGTCCCGCCGACCCTGCGGCAGTTTCCTATGCAATAAAAGGTGCAAAAAAACTCATAGGCAAAGTACCGGTCATGGGAATTTGTCTTGGTCATCAATTACTGTCTTTGGCCTGTGGTGCTAAAACTTATAGATTGAAATTTGGCCATCATGGATGTAACCATCCTGTAAAAAACTTAATTTCTGGCAAGATTGAAATAACATCACAAAACCATAATTTCGCTGTTGATACCCAGTCTCTTTCATCAACTCTACTAGAAATTTCACACATTAATTTGAATGATAATACAGTAGAAGGTGTGAAACATAAAACAGAACCCATGTTTGCAGTTCAGTATCATCCAGAGGCTTCCCCGGGACCGCACGATCCGGGTTATCTATTTGACACCTTTAGAGAATTAATAATTAAAAGTTAAGAATTAAGAATTTAGAATTTAGAATTTAGAATTTAGAAAGATAGGACTTATAGAACCTATATTTTTTAATTACAAAAATTTGAAAGATAAAACGATGTCGGATGAGGATGACAAAAACCAGAAATTTATTCCTGCTCATGGTGGATATAGAAAACTTTTGTCATACAGAAAAGCAGAGATTGTCTATGATGCTACTGTTTGTTTTTGTTCCAGGTTTTTAAATAAACGAGATAGGACTTATGACCAGATGATTCAGGCTGCGCGTTCGGGGAAACAAAATATAGCAGAAGGTAGTCAAGCATCAGGGACATCAAAAGGAACTGAAATTAGGCTTGTAAGCGTAGCTCGAGCAAGCCAGGAAGAATTGTTAATCGATTACCAAGATTTTTTGAGGGTTCGTGGCCTAGTATTATGGACGAAAGATAGCAAGGAAGCGCTAGCAGTGCGAAAGCTTGCTTATGAGTCTCATGAGTCCTATGAGACCTATAGGTCTTATATAAAGGAGCGTTCTTCGGGCACTGCTGCAAACATAGTAGTTTGTTTGATTCATCAGACAAACTACTTATTGGACAAGCAAATAAAGCAGCTTGAAAATGATTTTGTCAAAAATGGTGGAATAAGAGAACGCATGTATAATGTCAGGCTAAAACATCGAAATAAAAACTAAAGCTTTAAACTCAGTAACTATCTTAATATGTCCTATAGGTCTTATGTGTCCCATAGGACTTACAAGGCCTCAGGTTAAACTATTATGCCAAAAAGAAAAGACATTAAAAAAATAATGTTAATAGGGTCAGGCCCTATTATAATCGGGCAAGCCTGTGAATTTGATTATTCAGGTGTACAGGCTTGTAAAGCCCTTAAAGAAGAAGGGTATGAAGTCGTGTTGGTTAATAGCAACCCGGCAACAATAATGACTGATCCTGAATTTGCGGATCGGACATATATTGAACCTTTAAATAAAGATATCCTTCATGAAATAATTAGGCGAGAAAGGCCTGATGCACTTCTGCCCACTCTTGGAGGACAAACAGCACTGAATCTATCACTGGAACTGTATGACTCCGGTATTTTGGATTACTATCGTATTGAAATGCTGGGAGCCAAAGCTGATGTGATTCGCAGAGCTGAAGATAGAGATATATTTAAGCAGACTATGAAAGGAATAGGCCTTGATGTCGCGCGAAGCAACTCCGCTTACTCTATAGAAGAAGCTTATAAGATAGCAGGAGAAATCGGCAATTTCCCTTTAATTATTCGTCCCGGGTTTACTCTTGGCGGGACCGGTGGCGGCATTGCATATAATATGAAAGAATTTAGAGCAATTGTTGCAAGAGGTATTGATGCAAGCCCTAACAATGAGGTTCTTATTGAAGAATCTCTGCTTGGCTGGAAAGAATTTGAACTCGAGGTAATGAGAGACAAAAAGGATAATGCTGTTATTATATGTTCTATTGAAAATATTGACCCTATGGGGGTTCATACAGGAGATAGTATAACTGTAGCACCGGCGCAGACCCTTACAGACAGAGAATATCAGAAGATGCGAAATGCGTCCTTAGATGTTATGCGAGCAATTGGGGTTGAGACTGGCGGATCAAATGTACAGTGGGCAGTCAATCCTGAAGACGGCAAAATGATCATTATAGAAATGAATCCGCGCGTTTCCAGATCCAGTGCGTTGGCATCTAAGGCTACAGGGTTCCCTATTGCTAAAATTGCTGCCAAATTGGCTATAGGCTATACTCTGGATGAGTTATGTAACGATATTACTCGCGAGACCCCAGCCTGTTTTGAACCTTCAATTGATTATGTTGTCACAAAAATACCGCGTTTTGCTTTTGAAAAATTCCCTACGGCAGACAATACACTGACTACTCAGATGAAATCAGTTGGTGAAACGATGAGTATTGGTAAAACCTTTAAGATTTCACTTCAGAAGGCATTGCGTTCTCTTGAAATTGGACGTTATGGGTTTGGCGTGGATGGGAAAGATTCTGAATACCAATCAAAATCA